>Ga0268261_10002229_pt1 | contig 13824 bp, 9 predicted proteins | sample TergutNc150P1_FD_190353 | JGI IMG/M metagenome (GOLD analysis project Ga0268261, IMG submission 190353) | Nasutitermes corniger P1 segment gut microbial community from laboratory colony in Florida, USA - Nc150 P1 (SPAdes) (version 2) | ecosystem: Host-associated > Arthropoda: Insects > Digestive... | reverse complement strand
CACACACACACACACACACACACACACTAGTTTCGGCTTTTCAATTAAGCCATCATCAGACCTACACATTATGAAAAGCCACACAAAAAAAGTATATTTGCATGTGGGATTGAAATCTCATTCCTTTACAACATACATGACAAAAATTTATGTTCAAATACATAAAAGCTCTATAAGATTGTAGGATGAGTATTAAAATTGTAGTTTTAAATGCAGATGGCAGGCAGTTCACGTTGATACATCAGGCACAGTTCACTCTTGTGTGTTCATGTTACTGGAACCAACAGGTATAAAAAGGTGAGGTGATTCAGTGTTCATTACATTTCTGTTTTAATGTGCATAATACTCCATGAATTTTTCTCGTATTGTATAATAATTCCTTTCCACTTCAGTTGATTAAGAAATATCTATAAAAACAAAAAAGAAACATATTGATACTACAGCAGATAATGAATATCAAGAACAAAGTCAAAGATTGTTTACTTTTTCTTTCTGTAGAAATGAAAAGCTTTACAATACTAGTCTTCAAAAGAACCAACTTACACATAGCTTTAACAAACACTCTAAACAACCTCCTGGCTCCAAAGCCTCCAGTAATCGAAGAGAACAGATTCCACTGCAGTGGCATGTATCAACTAACTGGTTTAGGCTGTGGGAAGAAATATACAGGCCAGACACATAGCACTTTTGAAATAAGATATGAAGAACAATTAGAAATAACAATACCAACTGAAAATTTGCCCAGCATCTCTTGAAGAATAACCATGCTTTTGGAAAGATGGTTGATGTGAGGAAAATGAAGTGTTTTAGTAAAACAAGGGACACATACGGACACAACAGAAAAATGTTTACATACAGAGAAAGCAAAAAATGAAACACACTAAATGAAAAGACTACAGTCTCCCATAACAAAATTTTCATAGTAGTACTGAACACAGAAAACTGCTTGACTAGGCACCCAGCCAACATACATCTCCATAATCAGCACCTCATATCACAGTAGGCAGATGTACCTGATATAGTACACACACACACACACACACACACACACACACACCAACACTGATCCATGAATGTTTATTTAACACTGACCTTCTACAGGCCTAGAAATACAAAGCATACAAGTTCCCAAAGTTCTAAAAACAAGTAAGTACATTTATAAAAACTGCCTGTATTCATTTTTATTAAAATTATTTACTAAAAATTGACAAGATTTATCAAACTAACTTAATGTACTGAAATTCTATATTTACAAACTAAAATGTCCATAAGAAACTAATAGGAAGAGGATAAATATTATTTTAGAAAGTTTCATTGAGTATTATGCACATTAAAACAGAAGTGTAACAAACACTGAATCAACTCACTTTAGTATACTTGTTGGTTCCAGTGCCATGAACACACAAGACTGAACTGTGCCTGATGTATCAACATGAACTGCCTGCCATCTGTATTTAAAACTATAATTTTTTTGTATCTGAACACAAATTTTTATTACATATGTTGCAAGAGAATGAAATATCAATCCCACATGCAGATATAAGTTTTTTTTACATGGCTCTTGATAATGAATAGATCTGATGATGGCTTCATTGCAAAGCTGGAACTAGTAACCTGAAGATCTATAAATTGTATGTTACTTATACAGTTCATGTTTCTACAATCAATGTATTTTACAACAAATGCACTTCATGATACAATATACGTAACAGATATAAAAACTCCTACATGTTTTGGCACCCAGGTGCCATCCTCAGGGAGTTGTACAGTGTACAATCCAACCTGCTAATTTATGTTTTGTTCACAGTTACAAGCTTAATTAAAACACTAGTTGTTACAATACATACTGTATAAAATATACAGCATATTAGCAGGTTGGTTTGTACACCTTTGTTACAGTAACTCCCTGAGGAGGGCACCTGGGTGCCAAAACATGAAGGAGTTTTTATATGTGTTATGTACATTGTATCACAAAGCGCATTTGTCAGAAAATATGTTGATCTGTAAATTGTGTTGGCAGACCGCGGTTTGAATAAAATATACTCAAAAGTTTTTAGCCACAGCAGTCTGCATCTTACTTCTGATTTAGTTCTGCCACATTACATTTCCCAGGGAAACTGTGATAGCTCAGTCTGCATACTGACTAGTGCCAAGGTTAAGAATGAGTGGAGCTATACTTCTACTCTCCCATACACCTTCATGGTGCAAACAGGGGCAGCTTTACTGTTTAACTTTTGTATGCCCCAAGATAATTACATCTGTTTGGAAGCATGTTGATAATCTGTTTTGTAAGCATGAAAGCTGTGAAAAGATTTGAATAAACTGATGCCATTCTCCACAATTTATGGGATCTAAAAGTTCATTACCATGCCCACATCCCACCACCTACCCCTATCCTAAGCCAGATTAATCCATTCCATGTCATCCCATCCTATTTCTTTAAGATCCACTATAATATCTTCACAGTGATCTCTGTCCTTCCCGCTTCCCTATCAAATCCCTGTACAAATTGATTTCTTCCCCATACACGTCACATACCCCACCCATCTCCATGATACAATCACCCAAATAATATTAGGCACAGAGTACAGATCATAAAGTTCCTCATAATGCAATTTTCTCAAGTCCCCTTTTCCTTCCTCAGTATTGGGCCCAAATACCTTCTTCAGCATCCTCTTCTTGAGCTCCCTCAGTGTATGTACTTCCCTTAATGTCACAAATCAAATGCTACACCCATGTACAGCAACATGACAAGTTAACAGTTCTGCCACCGTGACCTCACAGCACAGCATTAGCTCCCCTGTTAACATCACAAACAGTGATATCCATGCGAGGAAAAGGAGAGATTTGTCCTGCAGCTCCCCCCTGCCAAAGTGCCAGAACTCCAAAATGTCACTGCGATGTGTAAACATGATAAAGCTGTCCCTGTCCATGCCATGAAGCCATACAGACAGAACACACATGTAGGTCTATTCATTGTCAACCTTAGCACTAGATGGACCTAAGTGGTCAAACTGATACCCTGGCCACTTCACACCCAGCTACTCTGGCCGGTTGAGGCCTAGGACGAATCTGGACATCATACAGAAGATATAAGTCTTCTACCCCTGCCAGGAATCAAACTGCTGATCTGGCCCACAGCGTGATCAATATATCAACTATGCTACCTGGCTGCAGAATGCATTACAAGCAAAACATCAGTGAAAACAGGTGGTTTACAGACAAATATGGTTCCTTTCTACTGAGGAAAGTATGATTCTATCATACTGCAGGTGTAAATCTTCCAGAATGTGATGTTTAGTCACTGACGTTTCGAAGCACCCTGCATCCTCAACGAGAGTGCTTTGAGAAACCACCTCACTCCAACATATTACTAGAATTTACAAAACATATGTTGGAAAGTTTCAGGACACACCTTGGCAGGCATAACGTAGTTGGTACACCAACTAGGCTACAGGCTTGACAATCTGGGGTTCAATTCCTGGCAGGGACAGCAGATTTTTCATTTTTCCAAAGTGTCCAGACTGGTTCAAGGGCCCACGCAGCCTCCTATGCAGTGGGTACTGGCGGCTCTTTCCCTGGGCACGCATAAAGCTGACACTGACTTCCATCTAGTGCTGAGGTTAAGAATGGCTGAAGCTCATTCCCCTACATGCCTTTGTGTCATACACAGGGACTTTACTTTTACCTTCCTCTTGGCTGTTGTAGAAGAGAAGGGAATTTAGAGAATAAGCTAGACAGTGGTGTAATGTGCTGGATGTTCAGCCACCACCTAGATGGAAGGGAGTAAATATACTGACTGCAATACAATGTTAACTGCTACCGCCTTCAATATATCAGTGCTGGCAGCACTGTGTGTGGACTTATGATGGTTCATACCAAACATCATGAGACGTAAAGCTTAGTGTAACCAAGTCCACACAGAAGAGGCCTTGAGAGGCTAATGGACAATCATATACTCAAGAAATACGACACATCTGATAAATGCAAAATTTCATTACCATGTTCACAACAGCCTGCCACTTGTCCCTATCCTAAGCCAGATGAATCCAGTCCATGACCTCCCATCATATTTCTTTAAGATCTGTATCGATATTATCCTCCCATCTATGCCTAGATCTTCCACTTGGTCTCTTCCCCTGAGGCTCCCCCACCTAAACCCGTGTGTATGTTTCTTTTCCTTTAAATATGCCACATGCCCACCCAACTCATTTGGCTTGATTTCATCACCCATACAATATTTAATGCAGAGTAAAAATTTTGAAGTTTCTTGTTATGCACTATTCTCCATTCACCTGTTACTGAATCTCAGTGCAATTTACAATAATTAAGAGCACTGTACAGATGATCTGTACACTCTTCAGCCAATCCAAACTGAATGTGAACATACAAACTGAAGTTGCTTCATTCTACAAAGACCGTCAGATGCTGACTTCTTGTGGTTTTAGAATAACCAGTAGTGTCAATGACATGAGGTATCTCCTGCAGAAAAGGTCATTTAGACCAGTTTTACTGAAATATACTGCAAACTTACACAAAAGAATGGTACAATTAAAATCACGTCCCTCACTTTGGATGAGAGACGCAAGTGGACACAACAACATGTATTACAAGTGAATGATACATGCTTTCCCAAGTTAGTTTACAAATTCATTTTGGCTGGCAGAAGAAATGTAGATCAACCAAGGAAAAGATGGGAAGAAGCCAACACCCACATAAATGAATAAAAGCCCAAAAATAGCTTACACCCTGTTGCTGATGATGACCCCTCATTGGTTCCGCACCTTCCCCCTCACATGGTACCATTATGGAGATGAGAGCACAAACCAGAAGCTCAGATGTATATGCTGACTGCACACACTGCATCCATTTCCTACTGGAAGACTATTTGTGTATTTGTTTAACTCATTCAAGATGGGCACCTAATGCCCTGGGGCACCTGACAGCTGAGGTCACAGTTGCATGCCCAGTGATGGACATGCATACGTAAACCTGCATGTGCCATACCTGAACACTGTGATTTTCTAACTTGTAAACTGGGAACTGTATCAGTATATTTGCTGTAACACACTGGTATATAGCCAAGCCTGCAACTTAGGAAACCACAACATAATGGTACATCATTCAGAGAATTACAGGTGGGAAAAGTAAGATGCATTCATATTTTTGGACACAGAAATACAAGAAAATACTTCAAGATGTTTTCTCATAAACAGCAGTCAGTCAGTCAGAATGGTTGCAGCAGAATCATAGTCTTAAGGGAGCTGTATGATATCCAGCTGTGACAGCACCTTCCGTTCAACTTAAGTGTATTACAACCATCCTGAAAGAGTTAAGAGGAAATGGATAAAGTGGAATGCCCATATTGCAATCTAATTCTAATTATATGAATACACTTATGGCTCACCGTCAGCCACTTTGGATTCCAACACAATATATGATACAGAACGTCCTCCAAATCTGGACCCTTTTGTTGCACCTGTTGATTGACAACCTTCCTCGGGGTTGGAGCATCTTTTTTATGGGCAACAGGCAGGAGGCGTGAATCCTCAGCCACTGGAATGACATGTATCTGCACCATTTCACTACCACTCTTAAAACATACTTTCTTTTTTTCCCTTGTGTTTCTTGTAGGCACAGATGTTTTTAAAATAGGGACAGTCAGAGAGGAACTTGTAGGTATTGGAAACCTGGTCAATGGGGTGGTTTCTACCTTTGCACCAGAAGGTACCTCTGGCTCAGTGACACTACTAGAAGATGAAGGCCGCTCAGATATTCTAGGAATTCTTGGAAGAGCTTTAACACTTATTACTGGGGCAGATGATGATCTTGACTCCCGTCTCTTGGGCTGTGGAGCACTGTTATTAGTGGCACCTTGTTTTGGAAGCTTCTTTAAATCAAGGCGTAATTTTTGCTCTGCAGAAGATGAAACTGGTGTTTCAACTATATTTGAAAATTGTGCACCACCATCTGTGGACTCAGCCCCCTCCATCAGGAAAGCTCCTCTATTTTTATCAGTCACTTTTATTCTCACTTCTGCACGCAATTTCAGATAATCTTTTTTTGAAGCCATGGCAACCATCTTCTCCTTCTCAGAAATGGCTTTCAGCTTTTCCCTACGTTTATCCGCAATTTGCTTCTTTTGTTTTGCAGTGAGGTTATGTGGATCTTCAAGTATGGATAAACGGGGCTTGACTTTCTTTTTCCTTGAATCAGTTTTTTTTTTACTAGTAGAATTAGTGACAATGTTTCTAGGTTTCACAGCTTGCTGGCAAATATCCTTTTGCTCCCGGTACATTCGTGTTGCTGATTCTGCAGATATGCCTCGCTGAAAAGCTCGTCGTGGTGGTAATGGTTGTGCATTAATTATCAATGTCTTAGCATTATATGTATGCTTGTTAACTTGTTCTTTACACTTCTCTTTCACCTCATGACCGGTTTTCAATAAATCACCTGCTAATAGCACCTTCTCTGTCCCTTCACCATCGGCAGCAACTTGCGGTAGACTCATGTCCTTCAGAGACCTTTCTTTTGAAACCTTGTCCCTTCTTCCTGTTTCCACTGGCAATTGTTGTGATGGTAACTCTGAGATTGGTTCAGGTTCAAGGTCTTGCTGTGACAGTTTTTTGAACCAATTATCATCAAAATCTGAGTCATCATCTACTAGCACCAAGTCATCAACATCTTCAACATCCTTATGAAATACTGGCTCTTCATGGGATGCATCCTTACCTTCAGCTTTCAATAACTTTGCAGAAGGCTTCTGATCATCAAATATTTGTGATGAAGGGAATTCCTCATCACTGTCATCACTTACAACAATTATATCTTCAACAAGTGTGTAATTTAAGGAGTCATTTGGAGGTTTTGACTCAACTGAATCATCTAATTTCCACGTACCCTCATCAGGCCTTTCCAATTTCAAAACTGATTTGTTTTGGCATATTTGGGCAAACAATTCCTCACTGAGAGTTTTCCCTTCCACAGAACCTGAACCATCTGCATTTCTGTTGACCTGTGCAATGCTTTTGCCATTGTATTCGTTAACAGAACTCACACTATTTTGGAGAGATGTATGTGACTTGGGGCTTCTTGTGGAAACTTCATCTACAGACCCTGTGCTAGTTTTCTCAAATTGTGTACAATCAGAACTGGAACCATTTTCTGAGGTGCAAAGTAATGCTCGCTTTCCTTTCAGTACCTGAACACCAGACTTTCCATTTCCCATGATTTGTTCAGGTGATTCCAATTGCTGCCGACACCTGTCTATTTCAACATCCTCATCTGAAGATGAAAATACAGAAACAATACGCCGCCTCTTTGGCTTTTTATGCCCCTTTTTAGCCACTAACTGTTCTTTATTATCAGAAATACTAATTGTTATTGTTGAATTTTCAACTTCAAGAGGAGGGTGTTCTAAAACTTGTGAACTTTCCACGCATTTATCATGACACTTCACAGGTGAGATTTTCAACTTAGATTTGTTTTTATCACTATATGAATTGCCTGGGTGCTGCACGGGTAATTGAATATCATCACCGTCAACATGACTGCTAGTAGTGTTATTAACAGCAAGTCCCAGAGATCCATTCAACAAACGTGACGTCTCATGTCTTCCAACTCCATCATCACCAGTCGCCACAAAAGATTTATTTCCTTTGCACAATACAGTTCTGGGTTCTTTGGAAACTGAACTCAGTCTTGATTTATGTGTTCCACCTACACTTTGGTCAGCCTGTTTGAGTTTCTTCTTCACAGGCTTGTTTAAACATTCTGTGCTTTCTTCTTTAAAGAATGCGCTGCTGTGTAAGTCAGATGTTACGCCTTGATCACCTACAGGTACATCTGACTTAGATTTTGGCATTCTTTCGCATTTAGAAATGTAACTAACATTAAAAGAACATGAGACTGGTGAAATAAGACTGTCTTCATTCGATTTTGTTTTTGTGCCCAGTCCCTTACTCTGGACATCATCAGGCTCTTCATACTGTCTCTTCCTTTCTCTTTTCCCACTTCCAGAAGACACATCAGAATTTATCACAGACATACTGGAAGATGTTTCCAGGCTCACTGTGGCATCTCCCAGCCCTGGAACATTTGGACTGCTGATACAACATTCCTCCTTCACAGATTGCTTCTTGCTGGCCTTTGCTTCAGCCTCCCTGCTGTCCTGGTGACCACTTTCTGGATCAGAATCCGTAATAATAACCACTTCATGACCACCTGTACTTGAATCTGGCAAGGTACAGAATTGAGGTACAAGCTTCTGTAAGAAAATAAAATTTCAAGATAAGGTTTATAAGCAAAATTTGAGATTCTCACAGTGGTGTTATTGAAGATGCAGGTCTGCTGCAGTGTGACACCATATTGTTGGGTGAGTGCTTCATGAACTTTCAAAGGACCATACAGTATTCACCTTCAGGGCCAAGCAGTCCAAGAAGAAAGCCCTGGCACAAAGACACATTGCCACATCCAAGATGACTGGAATCTACAACTTTTCAAATTTTTGAGCATGTGAACGTGCCTTCTGAAGCAAGCAGTTCAGGAAGAAATTCTTCTTGGATAGCTTGACCCTTGAAGCTGAAGACACTACAGTCCTCCAAAATTTTGGAAGCCATGCACAAAACAATACAGCATCACATTACAGAAGACCAGAATTCTCAAGTTTCAAATTTGTGTGACTGTACTGCCTACTGTCTCATGTTTCAAAGTGCTGTTACACTCATGACAATCAGTGACACCAGTGTTGGGAAGTTCACACACTGCATTTACCCAAACATAAGATGACCCTGCCGATAAGATAACACTTCTTCACAATCTTAAGTTTTCAGGAAAATATCTATAAAACCCTTCTGTTTTACAGGTGATGAATAAGGAAGAAAATTTTCTTATATTCAGGTAAATACAATGTGTGTTTTGCATCTGTCAATTGCCATAGCTGATCATGCACATTCAACACACTGCATGGTATTCTTTGCAAATGTAGTGTCTTTGGAGGCTTGTTTCGGTCAGTTTTATATGACAACTGTATTACCTTACAATGGTTTGTTCCTACAGTACAGACCAGAGTACCTGCCAGCTTAGCTCCCTAACACTGTACACAGCTGCAGCTTGCATGGCTACATTTGCCTCAGAACAGTGTGGCAGCATTACACCCCTTTATTAAACATTCACTCTGCCGAGAGGACATTCACAGATTGTAACTAAAAGATATAAAATATGAGGGCGGGCTGATAAGTTTTGCCTCCACTTAAATAGAAAATGAATGGGAAAAGATATTTTAATTAAATAAAAAAATAAATAAATATGTGTATATCAATTATTTTCAAAGCTGAATAATTATTTTTCTACAAAATCACCATGCACTTTAATACACTTGTGCCAATGCTGCACTAGTTTTTGAAATCTGTCCTTAAAAAAATTGGTGTTTTGTTTTTGAAACCATTTCCTCACTGCAGACTACACCTCTTCATCACAGCCGAAGCGCTGGCCCTTCAAGTGTTCCTTTAGTGTTGGGAACAGGTGGAAATCACTTTGAATCAGATCTGGGCTATACGGTGGATGCGACAGCACTGAAAATCCAGGCGCTGAATTCCATCTCTTGTTGCTGCACTTGTGTGAGGCCTGGCATTGTCGTGTCGAAGAAGTGTTTAATTTCTTATTCCAATCTGTTCGATTCCTTTTTAATGCAGTAAGAGTTGCAATGTAACATTAAGAGTTTATTGTTGTTTCTTTTTCAAGAAAGTCTGCAAGAACAACACATTCCGAATTCCAAAAACAGTCAACGTGACCTTTCCAGCTGAGTCTGTCTTTTGAATTTTTTCAGCTGAGGTGGTTCCTTATGGCAGTATTCCATGGACTGCCTTTTATTCTCATGATCATAATGATAGACCCAAGTTTCATCACCTGTAATGATCTTCTTTAAGAAGTCCTCACCTTCTTTTTCAAAATGTTCCAGGAGTTCCCAAGAAATGCAAACTCTCTCAGCTTTCATTTCATCAGACAGCATGCGCGGTACCCATCTGGCACAAACTTTTCGGAATCCAAGAACACCAATAATGTGTCCCACTCTCTCCTTAGAAATTCTTAATGCAACGGTAATTTCTTTTTGTTTGATGCGATGACTTCCGCAGATCAGTTCTTCAACACGATCCTGATGAAGCTGGGCAGTCACAGGCCTTCCACTTCATGTTTTGTCACTCAAATCTGCTTGCCCCCAATTCTCCATCTTTGAACTGCCTTACCCAACACCTTACTGTACTCACATCAACACACTGATCACCATAAACGGTTTGCATTCATCTGTGAATTTCAATTGGAGAAACTTTTTCCATGGTTAAGAATTCAATAACAGCACGCTGTTTGAACCGAATGTCTGAAAACTCTTCCATTTCGATGTGCACTGGGTGAGGACTGTAAGCATGTGTGTGTTCAAGGTGAAGTATGATGGAAGAGAGATACCATGCGACTACACAGAACCGGTTTTATCCAGATATGTCTAATGTAAATAAAAATATTACAGGAGGCAAAACTTATCAGCTCACCTACATACTTGGTGGTGCATGCACAGCATACTCTTGCTAGCATGCCCCTTCACCCCTAAGATAACAACTACGAAGTAACCTGGTCACCAAAATTCTCTCACACAACTCTTTAACATTTTCGTAATACATGATGGACAGAAATCACATGATGTAGCCTACTGTATCCTTCCCACATTTCTGATGTTTTTCATGTTAGCAAGCTTTTATAAGACTTCTAAATGATAAAGTAGTATGAGCAATATGACTTTTGTGACCTTGTGTGCACTCCAAATCAAATACATAATTTAAAAACACCGGTACTGTTTCAATGGAATGTCTTTTATATTTTTCACAGTGTTAGAGGAAATAAATTTCCACTATTATTTCTTGTTATTCAACACATTCAAGAACTACTGGTTTCTATGGAAATATACAAAGGAAACACATGTAGCTCTTTTATCCACCATTTTATTTCACAATGTGCCAATTACTCGGAAAAGTTAATAAAAATTACCGTATTGTGTTACATGGGATATTTTCTTTGGACCAACCACTTTTACAGGAAATATAATGATACATTTATATGTAACAAGAACTATGAAAATGAAAAGTGTCAACATACACAGCAAAAATCCTAAATTTCACCAAAAAATATATATGGACAACTAAATGACAACTGCAGCATTACCTTACAAACTTTTCGACAAAGTTGGAACACATAGCAATCCGAGCCTGTTATCTCACTAACACCGATACCAATCAGATCGCCTTCTTGTAACTGAAACTCCCAATCAGTAAGAATTCGGGATTTGTTGACATACGTCCCATTTGAACTCTGTAAGAAAAAAATACTAATGTGAGAGATTAAACAGACTGGGACGTCGACCCAAGAAGCTGTCATCGTGGGGACCTATTGGATCTGCTTTGGAAAACACAATTCACTGAGCAGGGGAAGAGACAGGGGTTTCATGACTTACCTCACCTCAATTGGGCAGAGATCAAAAGAAAATTGCTTTCAGTGTGAAATGGCCATGGAAGACCTGCATTAAATTTAGCTCACAACATACAGCAAATTCTTCACAGATTTAAGCACAAACATTCTTAGTGGGGCAGAAAGGATTGAGAATAGGCAGACAATTCATTGGCAAACTATACAATTTGTCATAATAGAGAGATGGAAAGGGGAAATGAAATAGGTCACTCTGTATTGTGACTGGGCTACAGTCTGGATCATTGTTTGATTCACAGCACAGACAAAAGAGATTTTCTCTTCTCCATAGCACCCAGATCAGTTCTGAGGGCTACACCGCATCCCATTCAGCAGGTTTCAGGGGGCCTTTCCATGGGTGCAAAGTAGCAGAGACATGAAGCTGACCACTCACCTTCAAGTTATGCTCAGGTTACAAAAGAGTGGAGCTATACCACCACTCTTCCATAACTTTTCATGGCATACTCATGAGTAATTTCATATATTTACCTTTGTGGAGAAGCACACAAAATACAATATACACACAAAATACACATAATGTATGCCAAATTATATGACATAAATAGTAACAGTTTTGAAATATAATGTATAAAAGTGGTATCAGTGTAACTTTCATACAGCAAGAATTTATATTACGGTTCAGGTGTTCAGAGATATGACACTGTGTCAGTCTGTGATTGGTTCCTAGCATTTCAAAGGCACCATGAGCCATCAAAACATTGGAAAACATTCACCAAATGACAGTGTCATACCCCAAAAACCCTGCATCCTCAGAAACACTGCTGGGAAAACCTGAAATGTCATAAGAATGTGTATGAGATTTTTTTTTTGTATCATAATCCCATCTTGTCTATTAATTGATATCTGCTTTTATTATCACAGCAAACACAACACTTTGAACACCAGCAGATAAATGCACAGTGTTAACCCTTCAGCGTGGATTGACGGGCAGAGCCCGCATAGCGAATACGTCGCCTGTCGTGGAGTGCCGGCCGGTGCCCGCATGCTGCACGGTCTTACTCATTCAACTACATTTCGACAACATAGGGAGAAAATGTAATCGGACTGCTTTGTGCGTGTTCGTGAAGGAGGTGGCTCTCTTATGGCGTGGTTGACAGCTCCTAGAAATTATTTCTTCATTTTTTTCTCTCCTCTCGAAATCTGGGTTTTCTTTTTGCAGTCTCTAATTGCACAGACAGCTTTAAGTGTCTCTCTAACAAGGAAATGAAACATGAAACGAATGTTATCATTATCGTCACGTAGCTGAGGTCTGTAGCTTTAAAATGGTGTATGACATCACCTTCATATATCAACAGAATGTTTGTTTCTTCATGGCTGCTTTAGCATTTTGTTTTCGTTTGAAGCAGCAGTCTGTTGTAGTGATGGCAACAAGAAAGAAGTGTCTGTTTGAGGACGAGATTGAACAAAGTTTGCTAGAGGAACTTTCAGCTTCTAATCAAAGTAGTAGCAGCAGTAGTAGTAGTGACGATGACGACTCAAGTGGCACGGATGATTTGATTGTAGGTGAGGTAACGGGTTCAGAATCTAGTGAAAATGAAAGTGACGATGTGCAGTTTGCTATTGCATCCAGTGCGCCTAGTGCTTTGAGTGATGCATTTATGTGGGAGGACATGACAAATTATGTAGGGCAAAGGGAAAAGTTTGTTGATAACTGTGGGCCTCAAAATGAAGCCCAAAATGAAACTCACTGTGCTAAAGAGTTCAAAATGTTTTTTGATGACGAACTGGTGGAACTAATAGTGCGTGAAACAAACACTTATGCAGCTCAAAAAATACAAGCCAGAAGTTTCATTCCATTGTGTTCCAGAATGCAGGACTGGAAACCTGTCACTAATAAAGACGAAATGTATGTTGTGTTAGCACTTTTCATGCTGATGGGAATAATACAGAAGCCCACACTACGATCGTATTTTTCAAAAAATTGCATTTCGGCGACTCCAATCTGTGGTTCTATTATTTCTATGGATCGGTTTGAATCAATCTTCAATTTTATGCATTTCAGCAACAATGATAATATAGGAACATACCAGGGACCATCTAAACTTTTCAAAATCTATCCATTCCTGTCCCATCTCAACACAAAGTTTCAGAGTTTGTACTTACCTGGGCAGAATATTGCAATAGATGAGTCTCTAATGCTATGGAGAGGAAGACTTTCTTTCAGGCAGTATATTCCCCTAAAGTCTTCCAAATTTGGAATCAAGTCATATGAACTTTGTGAGTCCAGTTCGGGGTACTTGTGGTCCTTTATAATTTATACTGGCAAAGACACTGTGTTCCAGACAGCATTCG
>Ga0268261_10002228_pt1 | contig 13824 bp, 10 predicted proteins | sample TergutNc150P1_FD_190353 | JGI IMG/M metagenome (GOLD analysis project Ga0268261, IMG submission 190353) | Nasutitermes corniger P1 segment gut microbial community from laboratory colony in Florida, USA - Nc150 P1 (SPAdes) (version 2) | ecosystem: Host-associated > Arthropoda: Insects >... | reverse complement strand
GACAATATGTTCACTCAAGAGTTAGAATTTTTGTAGTAAATTTGAGCATCATTTTTCATTATGGTGGGTATTAGTTGGTTGCGTCATGTTGGTTCACTTTCGGTGCCTGCATGTCACATTATGGGGTGGGCATATGACGCAGTCGTCACGAGAACTGTCCAGATCCTGCTCACATGACTGGAATATTCCAGATTAATCTAGTTCACTTTCTTCTAGAACAAACAGAGACGCGAGTAGAAGCATGGCTTCGGTCAAGCCAAGTCAGTTAATGAGTAACTCTGCGTCTGCATTGGATGTGTATGTGCTCGCTCTCTGCTCACTACAGCAGCAAGGCATTTGCCATAACTACGGCATACTGAAGTGATCAGCTTATCGTATTCATAGGAAAAGCGATAACAAGTTTAAGTGTGATTATAACCACAGGAGTTTATCATTCAACAGTAAATTCATAGGGAACAAAGCAATAAGTGTAATTACAAATTATCAGTGTATTGAATGGCATTACATGCTGTATTGCAAGTGTGAATAGTTTTACAACACTTAAGTGTATAATAGTGTTACATTATGTAGTTGGTGATGCCACATGTGTTAACTATTACAAACAGACACAGGGTCAAGTTAAGTATTACAAATAACCAGTTCAAGAATTGATTAAATTTATGTGTTTAGAACTTATTGTAATAAAATTATATTTTCCTTGACCAGCATGAACTAATGTTGAATAACCCTTGTTTGTAGGCTTGGTGTATCTGGACCAGAGCATGTACACCATGTTATAATTTAATGGCCACTTTTTGTAAGGAAAACTGCAGCTACAGCTGAATGAAAGTACAGCCACTCCCTGACTTAAAACCAACCAAAGTTATGACCAAAACTGTCTTAAGAAAATTTCATTTCAATTACTGTGCAAAGTTATAATATTTTTCCTGCAATGAATTTAACAAATATCTGATTAACATTTTTATGTTTCATCGAAAAATCTGTGTCATTATTTTGCAACAGAATCCCCCTGAAGCGTGGTGGTTGGGGGGGTTTGAACATTCCACCTCACTTCATACCTGTAAAATAATACTGTAGACCTGACTACTAAAACCACATAACTCCAGTATCTCTGCTTTTTACTACTGAGAAAAAAAACAGCTGACCAACAGGAACTGAATAAAATAAACGGGAGAAAATCATAGGCAATTCTCTGACTTGCCATGTTGAACTGAATTTTGCACACATTCAAACCTGACTGGCCCTCTTTATCTGTTGTGCTGGCAGCTTTGTTGCTGTTCTGCTTATCAAGGAAATGCTATGTTGTCTTCACAAGTTTTTATAGTACATTTCTTTAACCAAATATAATAATTTACTACTAACAAAATACTCAGCAATAGCATTCTTCAAAAATAAAAAGACAGTGACACTTGTGGGTCAACCAATTTATGTGCTTTTTCCAGACAGTGCATCAGAAGATGCGTGGTTACCTGGCTTAGATCTGGTGACCATGAAGAACCCTCAAATAACAGTAAAATTATGGCCATTTAGTTTTTTACAATATTGTTTAAAAAATTTCAAGTTTAGTGAGTTATGATGCCTTTTCAGATGATAGATATTTAAGTGATATAATCCAAGAAGCATGAGGTGCTTGGAAGGTATGGTTGTATTGCAAAGGAAACATACCAGTTGGCATCATAAATGATGTGGCATTGGACGAAGTTGGAATAAGAATAAACACAAAAAACGCAGGATGGTTTGATGAAGATTGTAGAAAAGCAATGAAAGCAAAGAATGAAGCAAGAAAGAAATGCATAATTCGATACACAAGGATTAATAGAGAAGAATATACAAAAAGAAGAAATGAAGCTAGAAGATCTGTAGAGACAAGAAAAGAGAAATGATAAATAATGAGATTAAAGAGCTAGAAATCGAAAATGAAAAGAATGAAAATAGAAAGTTCTACAAGAAAGTGGAAATATTAACTAAAACTTATAAAGCAAGAAATAGAAATATTAAGGCCCGTGATGGATCAGTATTGATGGATGAAAAAGGGATACTAAACAAGTGGAACGAACATGTCAGAGGATAACAGAGCACACAACCATTTGAATTTTATGAAAATGAGTCATATGACTATACTGGTGAAGAAATAGAAGAGCCAACTCTGTATGAAATACAAGAAATCATAAAAAATCTTAAGAGGATGAGAATGCCAGGAACTGATAACATTAATGCTGAACTCCTGCAAGTTGCAGGTCCACAGATGACCCAGAGAATACAGGAACTTATTCTTAATATATGGAGAACTGAAAAAATGCCTAATGAATGGAACAAGTCAATAATATGCCCAATATATAAGAAAGGGGAAAAATCTGAATGTTCCAATTATAGAAAATGGACAGGATAGACAGCAAAAATATAGGGAATGGAAGTGAGTGAAAATGAAGAAAGCAAGGAGGAAGGAGACTTCTAAAAAATGGTGTATATGAGGGGAAAATGGTGTGGTGGAAGTCTATTTTTCTCTTTCTCAGAAACAAAGGAAGCCTCTTCATGAGGATACAGAATACTGATATTATGGCCCTTGTAAGGGATTCTCCTGAATACATGACCAAAGTGGGTGTTAATATGCAGCCCATTTGTGGCTTGGTACTGAACGGGTAAAAAGCTTCATTTTTCTGATTGTGAAAATTTGGAATGCCTACACTGCTGCACCAAAGGTCAGCTTGTTATTGACACAGATTTCTTTGTCTGAGGCAAAACAATTCTGTGTAACAGTAATTTGCAAGACTTGTTTTTGAGGAATCCTAGCTGCAAATCTCAGCTGGGTTATTGCTATCTTCAGATGTGTTCTGGTCTTCCTTATTCTGTCTAGGCAAGTGCATGACTGTCTTCTGCCTGATCTGTAACTATGCATCTTTTATGATCAGTTTCTATCTTATTCACTGTTGCATAATGTGTGTGGATAAACTATGAACCAGTCAGACTGGATAAATTAGTTTCCTCATAATCAGATAAAATAAAATTGAATGTGAATAAATGTATATACATGAAGTAAAATGTTTCTTTTGATGGAAATGAAGAAAATACTTGCTGCCCTATTCCAGAAATATGTATTTTATATCTTTCATAAATGAGATACATCAAACTTTATACAGTGGTACTTGAATCATCATATAGTGAGTCTGAAATTGTTCAATTTTTTCCATGATTCTGGAATCCTTAGCCACAACAGAGTATAGAGCGGTCTCCTGATTTTTTTTTAAATTTAAATTAGACTGATCCATGTAAATGAGTCTGAAACACATGTGCAAGAATGTGTCCTTAAAGGGGTTTAATTATTATGTCAGGTTCATGAAATATTGGATATTCTGGGGCTGGAAAAAGTGGACATTACACCTGTTGCAAAATTATCTGGTGGAGAGAGAAGAGACTGTCAATTGGTGTTGAGTTATTGTCACATTCACCTGTCATGTTTTTTGATGAGCCTACAAGGTAAGTTCAGTAATGTTTAAAACAGTAGTTTCCAAACAATTTTGTCTCTTAAAATCATTTCTGTTATAATTTCACTGTCGAGATGTACAGTACCACTACAGCAGGAAACACAGGAATGGAGTTATTATTTAATGAAAGCCAGAGATTAAGTTTGGAATTGTGACAATCTGTAATATTTAAAATATCACGAAAGTACTCGTATTATTACTTTAGCCTACATATTTGTATCATGTATTGATATACCAGTGCATTTAATCAGAGGTCCCTCCAAAATTCCTCATATTGTCACTTGCTGTGATGCAGCAGGGTGACCTGTCAAATCTGTGTAATTGCCCCTTGTCGTGGGTTTCCAAACTAAAAAAATTACATTCTTTACAGCTTTTTACGTATAAAATCAATTTGGTCTTCGGTATTACAAATGAAAATGAGAATTGAGTGGCACTAATACGAAACTACATGAACGATTCACATCTGACCTTTCAGCACCAATATGGCACTTCATGACACCAGTGCGCACACTAATTGAGTGTCGCCCTGTCTAATGTTCGTAAAACAAGTAGCTGGGAAGGTATGCAAGAAGTGTTTCCTGTTTCTGGTGTTCTTGTACTTAGTGAGATAGTAACTATCTTCAGACCACATGCTCTTTGTATGCATTATATTGTTTTTGTGATAGTAAATCTATTAATTTTCAGTGGACTGGATAGTTTGTCTGCTTTACAAGTGATCTCACACCTGAAGTCCTTGGCTGAGGGTGGTAGGACTGTAGTATGTTCTATCGACCAGCCAAGTTCAAAGCTGTTTCAGATGTTTGATGATGTTTACCTTATAAAAGAAGGACAATGCCTTTACAATGGACCAATCAATGACCTGACATTTGTCCTTGGAGAGGCAGGATTCCAGTGCCCCAGTTTCTACAACAGAGTAGATTTTGGTAGGTATAAGTAAATTGAAATCATTGTTCAGAAGACTTACTATTATGTCATTAGGCTTTAGAGAGCAGGCAGATCTTTGTTTCTCTAAGGAACATGTAGATAGAAAGACTGGTACTTTCAAACCCTTCAGTGCCAACTTCTTTGCACTCTCTGGACCTCTACGTCTTCATATGCTGTGCACCAAATGGTTGTGACAGCATTTAAGGGTTCTAAAAATTTAATACTCCTGCGTCTTCACAGTAATTGGATCTTAAATCCAAGCATTGTAGAGGGGTTAATATGCACTGTACAGGGCCATGAAATTATCTAAAAGCAGTGTCACAAAATATATACTTATTTAAGTCATTTGGTGTTGCACAGATACATATTAAATTATGCCCATTACCAAATAGGTACAGATTTCATCTTACTATTTACTGCTGCACTCTGTATGAATATGTTTAACGTGGAAAAGCATTTTGTTTGCGTCATCATCATCATCCTGTGCACTCTCTTTGAAAATTGTTTCAATATGTTATTCAGCAATCACCAAAAATGACTCTACGTCACTCGGTTAGCCTTTGGAATTTCTGATGTGTATAGAATTAAAGATTGATTTTGTTTTGCAGAGTCCATTTTTTATATTATAAAAATATATGAATATTAAATTTATTTTCAGCAATTGAGGTTGCAAGTGGAGAGAGGGGTAACAACACAGAGGTTGATTGCGAGATTCAACAACAAATTTAGTGACACAGTGGAGCATCAGCAAGATGGCAACAGTTTAGAAGGTAGGTGGTATTAATGAGTGTGAGGTAAATAGCATATCAGCAGCAAATTTAGAGAGATATATCCTGCATATGTTGAATTGCTTGTAAATGGACTTATAATATTCTTTTTATCAATAGCCCCCCAAAATTTAATCATAATATTGAACATGGTAGTATGAAAGACGACAGAATTAATAATCCAAAATATTATTTATAAAAACTATTTAATAAACCCGTCACTAAAGGAAAGTTTAATAATACATCAACTAGTGAGATTGAAAGAATTATTAACTCCCTGAAACCAAAAAACTCACATGGCTATGATGAAATATCTACAAAAATAATAAAAGCCAGTGCTTCCTTCATCATTTCTCCCTTGAATGTAATAAATCTATATTATCAGGAATCTTCTCTTACTTACTTACTTACTTACTCCATGGAGCAGAGTCCTTCTTGAGAAGCTAACTGGTCTGCAGCTAGTCAAGAAATTCCCCACATTTTATGGAACCCGAAGGTTCATCATCGCACTCACAAGCGCACGCCCCCAGTAATCTTCCCTACTGGATTAAATAACTCTATAGTGAAGCCAGTGTGTAAGAAGGGAGACAGGAATAATGTGTCCAATTACAACCAGTTTCCTTACTGACCTCCTTTCCTGAAGTCATTGAAAAGATCGTATATGACAGACTCATTAAGCATATTCAGATTAATTATATTCTAGTAGAGGAAAAGTTTAGTTTTAGAACATCCTCATCAACAGATAATAAATTAATTGATGGAATACTGAATGCAGTTATCAAGAAATTGATGGTTGGAGGTATCTCCTGCAACTTACAGAAACTTTCAACTGTGTTAATTACAACAGTTTTTAACTAAATTAGAGTTTTATGGAATAACAGGAGCAGCATACAGACTAATTAAATCTTACCTTGCCAGAAGATACCAAAAAGTGGTTTCATATAATAATACTTTTGACGCTTTGTCTTACTGGGCTGAAATAAAGCATGGTGTCCCTTAAGGATTGTTACTTGGTCCACTGCTTTTTTTAATTTGCATTAATGAGCTACCTAAAATTTCAACTGATAACTCCAAAATTGTCCTATTCGCAGACAAAACAAGTATAATCGTTACTAACCGCAACCCTGCACGCTTTAAACACTGTGTAATTAAAATCTTTCAAGATGTATAGCTGGTTAGTACCAATTTGTCATCACTGAATATAGATAAGACACAGTTTATGCAATTTGTAACTAATATATTTCCTTAAATGATTTGTATATTACTCATGAAAACAAGAAACTAGCTAATACACGTATTTGGAATACAAAATTTCTTGGAATACCTTTGGACGACACATTCTTTTGGAATACCCATATAGATATGATTATTCCACAACTGAGTTCAGCATGTTTAGCAATTAGAGAATTTTGACTTTTCTTGACCCAAGAATCACTGAAGATGGTGAATTATTGCAACTTTCACTCAGTTATGATGTATGGAATAATGTATTGGGGAAAACTCCTATTATAGTAAGAATATTTTGACATTATTAAAAAAAAAGTCGTTATGGGGATTAGAAATAGAGATTCTTGTAGGGAACATTTCAGGAAATTAAAAATGTTACCATTACATTCCCAATAAATATTATCACTTTCACTCTTTGTGATTCACAATAACAATTATTTTAAGCTAAACTCTGAGATACATAGCATTAGTACTAAAATTAAATCTAATCTACATCAACCACTATCTCATTTGCCAACCTACCAAAAAGGAACATACTGTTTCAGATTTCAGGTGTTCAATAATTTACCACCCCAGATAAAGAATTTTTTCTATAATATAAAACTGTTTAAATCAACTTTAATAAGGTATTTGTACTGTCATTCATTTTATACTGTAGAGGAATATTTTAATTATAATAAGAATCAAACCCTTTAATAGAGATTTGCAATTGTGCATGCACATTTCAATAAATCAACTAGACTATAAATTTTACCAGTTTTTAAGTAATGAGTAATTTATGGTTGTATAGGCACAATATTAGTAAGTAGACCAGTTTTGAACATGTTATTTAATTATATGTGAACATTAATGTTAAAATATCATATTCATCATTAAAATATCATATTCATCTCTCTTGAAGTTATACCAAAGTATACATGATGATTATTTCTGTTTTGTATGGAACCATTACATGTACATTTGACAAGTTCTACATCAAAGGACTTAGTTGACCATTATGGATTCATGGAACAAATAAAGAAATTAAGTTAAATTAAGTTGATTTATTTAGAAATCTACTAAAGCAATTGAATATATGTGGTATGTAGGCAGTATCCTGTTCTATTGTTAATGTGTCTCATGAGTTGCCATGATGTGCTTTCCAAGGGCTAGTCTTAGATAGTATGTGGCTAAGGTCGTGGCACTTTGCTATGTAGCCAATTGGCAACAGAGGCTTAAAGTGTGTCATTTTGTTCTGTATTTATTCAAATTTTGCTGTCAATGAAGCACTCAAGATTCTCAGACTTTGGCAGGTATGTGGCAGGCAGTACGCTCATCTAATATATGTATATAGAGGAAAAGCCATTTGTGAATTCAGTGAACATGGTAACATAACAGTTATCAGAAAGAACTCCGTGGTTTAAAAATCTGAATATCTGTTGCATAGTCATTGGATGTGTTGCAAAATGTTTTTTAACTCATAACGTTTTGATTTATTGTGTGCTGTGCCTGTTCAGTTCCTTCAGCTGTTGCCTCTCTTAGTAAGAGTAGAATTGTGTGACTAACACAGTCCATGTGACTGTGTCCATTTAGCCAAAATCCTAGGACATATGGATTGCTGAGTTCAAGGCCATTAAAACTGTTTAGTGTGATTTGTGGCATGTGTTTGGAAGGGTCCATCTGGTTGCGATTGGTTTGCTAAGTTCATTGTAACAGGATATGTTTCAAGAAATGTTACCATGAAGACCACAAACTAAAGAAAATTATGTTGAAAACATTAGAATATTGTATGTAGAGTGTCCAAAGAAAACTACTGTTAATTGCTCTTTGCAACTTGATGTACTGAAAACCATCAAAGAAAACAGTTAAAAATATTTGCTTAAAAAAATTCAATTTTGAAATGAAGCAAAGATATCGATTCCCCAGAAATGTTAAGCATGCAGCTCTATGTGTATGCTAAATTAAACTGATGAAGATTAAAATATTTTGTGACACTTTTCATGTATGATTTTCCATTTCACAGTAGAAGTCATATATTAATCATCACAGTGGCATACACCATATGCAGAGATTTTCTGCTGAACAGATGCCTTAGTACTGACTGCATTAGGTACACAGTGTTACTTCCACTGGTAGAACAATGGGTGCACATGTTTGGACATGCATAACAAGGTCCGTGTGAAATTTTTGTGACTTACTGAAGTATTGACAACAAACCCCATGATTATGTGTCTCAAAATAAATGAGATATTTTACTTTAAAAAAACCGAGTTTGTCTTTTATGTGTCTCTAACAACCATTTCATGTGGTGTGGAGAAATATCCCTAGATTATTGAAATTTTAGTAGAGCTACTTGATGTTTGGAATTGATTTATTAAATATACTGAGAGTTGAAATAAAATTTCAGCTCAGACTCATTACTCAATTTAGAGTAGCAATCCATGACAACATATGAATTTGTTAAGATGGTCCCTAGAAAAACCTGCCTAATCAGACTTGCCAGACTAGACACCACAGTTACATTTATACCATACTAACTATTCACAATTTTTGACCAGTGACTGTTTTCTTGGCCACGTAACTTTTCCGTTTTCCCATATTAATGCTAACATAATTTCTTTTGTCAGTTTCACCATGAAGAGAAGAGAATGATTATTTTTACTACCTTGTCATGGCAGTTTACCAAGAAAAGTCTATACTAAATAAAGAGATTTTTTACTCTCCTGTGCACTGGCAATATTTTACATCATAAGTAAGACATAGTTGGTATTTCTTATGTTTGGATGAAATTGTACAAAAAATAAAGTCACTGACGATGAAATGCAATCCATGGTATGAAGCAGAAAATTTTTTAAATCCCACCTTATCATTTAACTTACATAGTGTAAAAATACACATGTTAAATATCATATATATAACAATGAATGCTAATATGTACACATCTGATAGAGTTTATTATGTCTGTGTCCATTCTTATTTAGTTGTTCAGACATTTATGTACTGTCACTAGTGAGACCTCATTTTCTTGTATTGATCACACAGCAATATATTTATTATAATTGCACTTAGTTCATTATAAGCATCCATAAAAATAGTTAAAATCAATCAAAGTATCACCTTTAATCTCATCTGAGCTTTCAGCCCATCTATCCAATGATACTGTAAAGCGGCTTCATCACAAACTCTTGTGCATTTTCTGGATATTATTAAATGCTGATATGGTTCATTTTTCTCCTTCTTCTTTCTATAGCACTATGGCCCTTTTAGTTTGGCCTTGACTTCCTTTATAATTGATGCCCATTCCTCTCTTTCGAATACTTTTGTTCTCCATTGTTTCACACTGAGTTTCCTTAGATCGTCTTCCACATCATTTATCCACCTGAGTCTGGGTCAACCTCTACCTCTTCGTCCTTCTAATTTTCCTTCAAAATCTTCTTTACAGACCTGGTCTCATTCATTCTAACCATGTGTCCAAGCCATTCCAATCTTTGAATCTTTATTACATTCACAGTATCTGGGGCTTTGTATTTGGTCATCAATTCTGCGTTCGTTTTAATTCTCCACTGTCCATTCTCCTTTGTTGGTCCATATATTTTCCTCAATATCTTTCTTTCCCATGTCATTAACATTTTTTCCATTTTACTTGTCAGAGTCCATGTCTCTGCTCCATATGTCACATCTGGTCTTATAATTGTTTTATAAAGGGGAATTTTAATTGACTGGGATATCAGTCTTCTTTTTAATATTGTTCCCAGTTCATTTTTTCCAGTATCTGGATATTGATATTTTATTTAATGTTCCATAAATCCACAAATAAAAAACAAAGTAGGATATAGAACATGTCAAGAGTAATACATTATTATACAAATGTTTGTAATCAGACTGATTCCAAGTCAAATTTGTGAATGATGTTTAATACAGACAGGAACAAACCACTGTGTAACAAGAAGTCATAGGATATGGCTATAGTTACAAACAGAGGAACAAGTTGGATACGGACAGCAAGCAATTATAGAAAAATGAATACAAAATGCAATTATATGCATGTGAATAACATTAACATGACAATGATTGAATTTTTTTTTGGTAAGACTTAGTGACAGTAAACATAAATTATTAAGGCTATATATTAAGTAAATGGTCTTATTGAAGACATTAAATGGCATATTTTCAGCTTGTGATAGATTTATGTTGAAAATATTCTTCTAGGGAGTAAAAAGATTGTATATGTAGGAATCGTTTAAAACAAATTTAAAATTTCTTAACATTATTAGATATATTTTTAATGTATGGAGGAAGATTGTTGAAGATCTTAATGCCCATATAATGTACTCTCAGTAGCATTCAAACTGATGTGTGTATTTAGTGTTTATCACTGGAACTGCAGCTCTGATTACCAGAAGGCAACATATATTAGCATTATGTTTGATATGAGTGGTATTGTAAATATATTTCCATACTACTATGGTGTTGTATTATGAAGCTTAACACCTTGTCAGTGACATTTGTAACTTAAAAACTTTCTTCCTAAATATGACCACTGGTGTTTGAAACGTGTAAGAGTGTAATTAAATTATACAATATTAATATGTGACTATAATAATGTACTTATGAGTCCAGGCTAACTCCTTCCAGCTGCACAGATTTTCATTCCCACAACTTTTGTTGTTTCGTTATGTTAAAGTAAGTGTAGGATAACTTGAGAAAAAAATGCTGCTTAGTTTGTAGGCCATCCAGCTAAATTCATGTGCATTTTGTCATGTGCTCAAGTCTTATTTGACAGAAACTGTTATTGCTTAAACCTGAGGCCACACAGAGCGCAACGCTATGTATGCTATGTATGCTTTGTACGCTATGTTTGCTACGTTCGCTACACCAAGTGGCCACACTGGCTGCGATTCGTACGAGACAGCAGAGAAAAGTAAGAGATTTTTTTCTATCGTCACTTGTACAAGATGTTGGCTGGTAGGTTGCCCTGGGAAAGTGACGACAGTGACGATGAGGTCTTGTTACTATATGCAGTGAGTAATAAACGTGAAAGAAAGTGGGTACACGAAGTTAACATGAAAAGAAGAGAGTTTGGCGAATTTCATCACCTGATGAAACAGTTACGTCATGATGAAGTTAAATTCAAAGAATATTTTCGAATGACTAGTAATCAGTTTGAAAAACTTTTGTCCCTTATCAAGGATGATATTGAAAAGAAGGAAGTGAACTACAGGGAAAACATTTCAGCAGAGGAACGACTAGCTCTTTGTTTAAGGTAAGAATACACATCTTTTATTTGTGATTTTTATTAATTGACACATTGTCCAAAAATGACACATATGGGTTACTGTAACTGATGAAAGTAAGTTGGACTGTCGAGCAGTCCTGCATTTCCGTACGTTGTGTTTGAAGTATTTTCTTGCGCCTGATTTTGACCAGCTGATGGGTAGAACGGCATAACAGGTGAAGGTGTTGATGTTTGTCTAGCAGGTGAAGGTGTTGTTCTTGAACTACAACCAGCTATTTCACAGCTTATGGAGGGTGTAGGACTTCTAAACTGCTCATGGTCCAGGCACTCAGTTTCTGCATTTATAACTGCCATCATAACTTCCGCCTTTACTTTCAGTTGTAAATGGCGGGGGAGGCGCTTAGTGCTTTCACATGCACTTGCAAAGAAGAAGTCAAGCTCTCCTGCCTGTTTCTTATCCTTATTTTTGTCTTTAAGGAATGTCAGTATCTTGTCAACACCTTCCTTGTCGCCTTTCTGAAATTTATTGAAATTTTTCCTGCACTTTTTACTTGCCCTTTCTATGTTGATGGACAACTCTGACCCTGTTTGTTCTTCTTCCTCCTCAAGTTGATTATCTCCAACTATCGGTATCAAGCTGTCCTCGTTCTCAGTGTCATCATCAACGTCGACATTGGATTGAGTCCTGTGCAAAAAGAAATTCATGTGATACTTTAAATGATAGAAGTATGTATATTCCAATTTCATGCGAATTCAACCTACATAAATCTTGAAATTATACTTTACTCTCGTGCAGTTAAGTCAGACAGAAGGAAAGACATCAGCTCTTCATATTTCCAAGGTTTCATTTTCTTCGCTGCGTCACCACTTTTTGTCTTTCTCCTTAGCGTAGCTTGCCTGTGGCAGTCTTGCAGTTTTTTCCATTCACATTTCAGTACCTCTACTGCAAGAAAAATAGCACTACGTATTACATATACATGGCCTACCCTAATCTGAAAACTTTGTAATAGCATTTTATTATAATTATTAATTCATTTAACGTTTTCAAATTATTGTTTCAGGTTCTTAGCAAATGGAAATTCGTTCCGATCATTGGCTTTCACCTACCGCATGGGTAGGTCTACAATTAGTGGAATTGTCGAAGAGGTCTGTGAAGCCCTTTGGAAAAACCTTCAGCCTATAGTAATGCCTGAACCGAATGAGGAAATTTGGAGAGCATCGGAAAAAGTTTTCAAGGAAAAGTGGAACTTTCCTCACTGCGTTGCAGCGATCGATGGCAAACATGTTCGTATTAAGGCACCTCCACACAGAGGGTCAGAATTTTTTAATTACAAAAAATATCACTGTTGTTTTGCTTGCATTGGTTGATGCTAATAAAAGATTCCTTATTGTAGATGTAGGGCAGTATGGGAGAGTTAGTGATGGAAACGTGTTTGCCAACAGTAATATTGGTATGCGTTTAGCAAGACAAAACATTGGTTTGCCTCCAGATGAAAACTTAGGGGGCGTCCCTTTACCATACGTCGTAACTGGGGACGAAGCTTTTCCCCTTAAGAAATATCTCATGAGGCCTTATCTCATGAGGCCTTATCCCAGAAGCGCTCGAAGACTCAGCGAGGCAGAAAAAATTTTTAATTACAGGCTTTCAAGAAGCAGAAATACAGTAGAAAACGCTTTTGGCATCCTTACTAATACTTGGAGGATACATCAGCGCCCATTTGAATGCCGTGTCCAACTTTGTGATAAATTAATCTTAGCTACTGTTGTCCTGCACAATTACGTACTCGAATCACCAACCGAGACCAATCCTGCACTTGGAGAAGAACAAACCAACCCGCTAGTACGAATGCACGTCGCTGCTGCAACCAATTCAACAAGAGAAGCTCTAGATGTCCGAAATTCATTCATGGAATATTTTATCTCCGATAAAGGCCGCGTTGAGTGGCAAAAAAGAGTAGTGAATTGTGTGAATTAGTAAAAATACTTATTTTTTGGATAAATATCTACCTATTAAATTTAGAGCTTCCATTTTACAATAAAAATTAAAATTAGAAATGTATTTACCCGTTTTTTTCAGTTCTTCAGAAATCCTCTCCCAGGCGTTATCCCGTATGTTTTGATTGCGGTATTCTTCCTTGGATTTATTCCAGAGGCATGGATATTTTCTCACCTCTTCAATTAATTGCTCCAGGGACATACTCAGAATATA
>Ga0268261_10002227_pt1 | contig 13829 bp, 6 predicted proteins | sample TergutNc150P1_FD_190353 | JGI IMG/M metagenome (GOLD analysis project Ga0268261, IMG submission 190353) | Nasutitermes corniger P1 segment gut microbial community from laboratory colony in Florida, USA - Nc150 P1 (SPAdes) (version 2) | ecosystem: Host-associated > Arthropoda: Insects > Digestive... | reverse complement strand
CCAGAGGAGTCCTACCGACTGTGCTGCGTCGTTGTGTGTAATCTAGAAACATCAAGAATAGGTGCTCCATATATATATATATATATATATATATATATGACATTAGTAGCCTAAGGGTTAAGCACGAGATCCTCCACCACAGTACCAGTCAACACAGTCCTAACATCACAGAATCTGCACTACAGTGTCAATATATCCCAAACTTGGTGCTGCACCTCATTCCCGGGGATCACTGCACTGTAGCACGCACTTCCAGTAGAAAAATAACCGTGAGATCATGGCAGCAGAATAAATGCACAGCTGTCATCAGCCATACCAATACAAAATGCGTATCACGCCAAGTATCAAGATTCCATTTTTGGAGCCTACATACCAGGGCTTGACAAATCCCACAGTGCCTAGGTAATTTGTTGTGGCGGCTAGTTTCAGAAGCATGTACCGTACATTGATCCATTTTTAGATCCCAGTTCAACATTCACCTTCTACTTAACAGCTCTCTCATTACCACAAACAGTCTAAGAGAATCAGTTTAGCGCAGTATAAAAATAGGCAGAAGCAACTCTCCAGCATTAACTACTCCAGCCCTCTGGGATACAGGGGTGTATCACTTAGTGCTTGGTTCCATCGTTTCGGAACAGCGTCGTGGTTCAACTGTCAAGGGTCGAATGTCCCATGACCTTGAAGACAGAAGGACCATGCCGAGCCAATGCACTAAGTCAAAGATATTTTAGTTTTGTTTTGATTTTATAAGCTTCCTGGAATGTTCTCTATTAAATAACTGCCCAAGTGGTATCATTTCTCAAGAATGTTTCTGATGTGTGTACCTAGTGCTTTATGACACACGCACACAATGTGAGGGACAGCAGCTATGCAATTTTTAAGTTTCTTTGTTGTTACGACATAAATCTATAGAAGAGATATAAAAAATCACAGATTATCTTCAGCTTGTTCCTAAGATTCAAAGAAAACGTGTCCTGCCACACTAAATAGCAACCTACACGTCATATATCAGAAGCCTGGTGAGAACCTCGCAACTCACAAGCCAGGAATAGTCCACAATGTTAGGTGTGGGCAATGTCTGCAAAACACACATGGACGGTGATAAATGAAATCTGCCCGCCCATATTACATGTCCTCCAATTCCACATATTTTCGAATTAATCACCCCTCGTGATGAATACAAAAGAGACATTCTTCATTACGTAATATTCTTCATTTCTCTGTTGTTTCATCTTTCTCCGGTAAAGTATTTTATTTAATCTATGACGGAATATCAATCTTCAGAATACGTGGTGCAATATTGTTGATGTACATCTATGTAATAATGGAACATAAAATTGACAACATACATAAAGAATTAATCAGAATGCCAACCCAGTTTTTTATGTTTACATATGCACTTGCTTTTTTACTTAAGGCAATGTCGACAGCTGGAGTACTTACTGCTAAATGTCAAAATTATTGGTGAATAATGAACTGCACTGGATCTGTGGCCTAATAAGGTACAGTCCTAGTGTTTGTCTGGGTATGCAGAAAACCATTTAAAAAATCTCAGCTGAGACAGTCAATGTTGCTAAAATTGGAACTGGTCACCTCCCAAATACAACCACGTGCCAAACATGTTACCACTTGAGACAACCTGCTTGCTTGAAATTATTCAATTTTATGGCCACAACACGGAACTTTGTTAAGAAACTCAAAGGATAAAATTAGAAAATGCATTCCATTACGGCAAGAATTTCAACTGCATTAGAAATGACAATGGTAAATTGCCACAATCACACTGCACGCTCAATTCTCACACTGTGCCCTGCAATAAAAACAAGGTGACTGATCACGATCCATGAATGTAATGATATACAATAAATTCAGTCACACTGAATACAGAGCAGCGCACACCAGCTAATAGTCCTACAAATTTAACGAGTGTGATACCGATAAAAAATGCCCTACATGTACGTAACCCACAGACAACTTTTGAAACAATAATCCTACTGCAGAAAAAGGCATGCCTCACAATGAAAATTACAGATTCCCCACATTTACAAAACTCCACTGCAAAAAATAATTATGCTTACCAGCAAAAAAGTTAAATCTGTTTTTTAAGTGGTATATGTAATGTTTCCTAAACAAATATTCCATGCCATATGGGGACAATGAAGTTGAATGTTCACGTGTTTGCGATAATGGAAGAGACAGAAAAACATGTATCTGTATGCAGTGTCATAGACATGCTTTTCAACAACAGTATCTGCCAAATTTGTTCACCAAACTGAACTGTGGTGTGTCGCTGAGTGTGCTTGTAAAGCCTCGATAATGAGGAAGCCCCGGCCCACAGTGGGGCGCAGCGCCACAGGGAAAGGAAATTACCACCAAGTACAAACATTTTAATAATATAATCCAAAAATATTACGTGTTTCGGTCCTTACAGGACATCACCAGACACTAAAATATATGATTTAAAACATAAGTAAATATGCATTTAGATATTTTGAAATTTGTGAGATCTGACAAAAATGTTTATAAACCTTTAGAGACTTGCCATAGCATTGAGGCCTTTACTCTTCTGGAATTTTGCGCAGCCTAGGTTGATAGTTTGTTACCGACATTTTGGGACATTCTATCAGTCAAGCAGTCCGAGTTCTGTGCTTACAACCAGAAGCTACAAAAGTGTAAGCCTACATTTTGTTTCCACATACAGGCTTCCCTAAAGTGCAAAACACACTATTAATTGCTGTGACCGAAAATATCCTAGGTGGTGTACCCCTGACAAGAAACTAATCCTCTAACACCACTACTACATCGGTCAAAAAATTTCAATACACGGGTGAGAGTTTGGTGAGGAATAATGTTTAGTGATGAAGCAGTTAATAATTTAAGGACTTACAAAACACAGATGGCAACAGAACTTTTTTCTACGCTATGTCCATAGAAGGAAATTACTTCACCTTGCTGCTACCACCCAGTATGCCAATAATTCACTTACTTGTAGCAAAATTATACACAATATCAGAAAGTCTATTTCATCAAATAATGAGGTTGGTATAAAATACACATTTAAAAAGTGTAAGTTAATATCTTGTCAACCAAACACACTCCAAAATCACATTACACAGACAGCCAATAAACATACAAAAAAAATGTCAACATTCAAATGTTTGAAGACAAACCCCACAAAATTAAAATTATACTCACATAAAGGAATACAAAGTGTGTGAAAAATTGCTCACACCATCCTCTAAAATCCCAAAAATTAAAACACACATAACCACAACTTTTGAGTTGTTATCACATAAGAAGGTAAAGCAATCCCATTACAGGCCTGGACAGGCCCTGAGGGTTCCAGGAGGTTGAGGCTCCCAGATTTCAAGACATTCGGCACCTGAAGGTGGTAAGGTTGTCAGCCCTAAGCACCGCCCGCCTTTACCCCCAGGAAATATTCCTGGTACTCAATTCTGTTAGAGGCTGAGTCGACCTCAAGGCCATAGGGCGACTGGAAGGATAATGTCAATAAAAAATTCCAATGACACCATCGGGAATCGAACCCGCAACCTTCCGACTTGTAGCGCACTGCCTCAACCAACTGCGCTACCGCGTGCCCCCGTTGTTGTTATTACATACATATGTACATACACGTTTTATTTAGGTGTGCAATTTGTCTCTTGCCCTGACTGAATACCATAGATTATGTGTGTCTGAGAACAAAGCACTGAGAACGTTTGGGCCTATGGGGGGGGGGGATAACAGAAAAATAAGAGAATAATAAAGAAAAGCATGTAACAAGCCGTATCAAAAGTTTCTCTTCACCAAGTAATATTCAGGTCTTTCAGTCTGAGGAGATAAATGAATACAACATATGCACATAAATGAATACATTTTAGTTGAAACACCTGAGGGAAAGGACCACTACAAACTAAGGCACACAGCATGAAAATATTTAAACGTAGCTTGTAAAGTCAGTTTTGATTTATAAATTTAAAAGCTAGCTTCTACTACCATCCCCTCTGATTTCTATACAAAATCTTAATCTCTTTCACTATAAGAGATGTCTACTCTACCGATCTGTAGTAACACAAATGTGATGATCTCACAAACTTACATTAATCTCTTCTATCACTAGCACATCACTTCCATCTTTTATTTACACATGCAACTCTCTCCTACAGCAGGAAAAAATTTCACTTTATTACTATGTCATTTTACTCTGCTTCAACTTTACTTCGCAACCAAAGAAGACAACATGTTCATACTGTCAACACACAGACCAATTATCTTTTCAATCATGTGAGCTACATGTCACATGCACTATTCACTTATGGCAGTTCACAATTAATGAACCAGACAAGATGTCATTACATGACCTATCAAAGGCACTGTCCAGGACTTCTGCTGTTGATAATGCGGAACATCACAAAAATCCTCAGTCAAGACAGCCACATCTAGGCTAAATACGAACCCAGAACTCCCAAATACGAAGGAGTGCCAGCCACTTCATCATGAGGTTCAGGCTTATTTCACTTCGATAGTAGCTCTCACTATTAACAAAAACACTTCTTCCTGCATTCTTGGAAGTTTACACTCACCCAAAAGAGCAAAGACCTGCTTACTAGATATATGTGACAAGTTGTTTACATATGCTTCCTCAGCTTCAGCTATAGTAGTGCTTGCCAATTGGCAGAAGATAACCCTAATCCTAGCAGCTGAAGCTCAGACAAACCTGAAAAATCAACTGACTTCAACACTTCATAGAAGACTAACTTAACAAGAGTGTCCCACCCATATGTATGAATTAGAAGTCACTTGAAGTGAATGGTCATTCAGAACTGATTCACAACACTATCTTCCAAGACTGAATTGAGGCATCTAAAGCTAAGTGAAAACATCACTTCCAAAAAACAAAATGATATACATCAGCATCAAAAGTATTATAGAAGCACACATTTTTCTTATGCCTATGATGCCAATAACACCTACACCCAGTGCATTTATAATATAATTCTTTTATACACTTCTCACTTACAATACAACTAAAGGGATATAACGATCTAAGGATAAGGGAGTACTTGGGTTCACAATCAGGCAAATGTAGCACAGATTTGTCCACATGCCATCCTCTATTTTTCCTTATCTCTGACAGAATTTACTTTGTATATGTCAAGAATAAAAACTCCCTACTACGGTTATGGTTCCATGGCACCATGTTAAGCTGCAGGTCCCCCCTCTACCAGTACCTTTAACCCGAACTCTCAATCTGTCATTTGCAGCAAACATGTAAATCTCACTCAATGGGGCTCCAATAAAACTGCACAACTCTATCATCGTCACAGCCAGTCACACAAATACCAGGGTGGTAAGAGACTATGCCTGGAGTCATTAGTCATAATATTGCAATGTCACTATCAAGTAAATTCATACCACAAGCTAGCAGAAATGGCAATATTGGCAGCACTTTACCTAAAAAAAAATTGGGAATTCTAATTTATCCAGAATGTTGGCAGATCATAACAACAAAAGGCACTGCTTACAACCAAAATAATATACGCCATAAAACAGATGTACATCCCTTAACATGTAGAACAAACCTAACAAAAAACAATGTTTTAAATATGGGTATAACACTATTCAACAAATTGCCAGAACAGCTAAAGAAACTGGAAACTAAACACAGATTCAAAAACAATGTTAAGAAGTATTTACTGCAAAATGTATTTTATTCAGTGAATGAATACTTATCAACATAAGATATGTGTTTGAACTGCCTCTATATTAATGTTAATTTTTAAGCACAAGATTGTATAGAGGGTGTTATGGTTATTGTTAATAGAATGTGAAACAATAGTTATAATAGTAATATAGACTATTGTAATTTGACATGTCACGACTAGTGACTTAATAGACTGAATAAAGACATACATACATACAACCAAAATAATATGATTATTATTAAAAGTGAGGGCCTTTACTGTTCTCTATCTCCACATTCAAGTCACAGTGTTTCTCAAAAACTATCCTTTTTACAAAAAATGCTCACATGACATGAAATATTTCTCTCTCAAATGCCTGCAACTCTCCAACATTTTATTTTCTAGTCGGCACTTAAGTAACCACAAAAACTCATTTATGTTGTAAATTACACAAGGGCATTACCATCATGCAAAAAGAAAATAATAAAAATCCACTATTTCTTTTAAAAGTCCAGCTCTTTAGATTACATATAGTCTGGCTTCTACAGAAGGGCTAAAACCATGTACTCACATACATTTTTACTGTTTGTCAACAAAAAGTCACCTTGTGATTGAAAGTACACTTACACATGTAAACACTGCAACAACATTTGTTAGCCTTTGTGCTCATCATCATTACTACTATGTAATATGTTCCAAGAAAGGATCTCATACACTCTCAAGGCAATTGCTAGACTGAAAAAGCCTCTAATTCCAAACAGTCTGATAACACCAAGGCTGAAAGCTACTGATAATGATCCAATATTTAACTTATATATGTCTTCCTAAGATAAATAGCACTGTTACATGACTGTGTGTTATATCAACAGCACTCCTGGCAATTTAACAACATAATACTGTTCTGCACCCTCACTCACTCTCTCTCTCTACCCCCTCTCTTTCTCCCTAATTCCATCCTCTGTCTGATCTCCAAGAAGAAGAAAATAATTTATAAGCATCTAGACCTCTTGGGAAGCAGTAAATATTGTGCAGTGTCTTTTACTGCTTGTAATGTTTTGTAAATATGTTTCACCTGATTCATTAATTGAATTTTCATCATAACCCACATTAAATCCACCATTATGAAGCAGTCAAGAGATACCACATCTAAACACAGGAACTACCACAGTTTCCAGTCGAAGTGTCAGTGGTCTTGTAAACTGCTAATATTGTAATCTACCAGTTATATGAGATGCCAGCAGCAACAGACATGACAAAAGTAAAGCATGATTTTGGTCTTGTGTCATCTCTTATCATTACACCATCATCATAATCATCATCATCATCATCACTGGTGTTACTAGTATGAATCCTACACATCATGAACTGATCAATCTGCTAATACACTGTGACTTCAACAAATTATTTCAGTACTCAGTTCTAAACAACCACAGAAATAAAAATGTCAACAATGGAAAACACAATGACAGACATGGCTAGAGCTATCTCCAAACCTCCAGCACAGTAGCGAATAACTTTACAAATAAAACAAACTGTCTCAAATAAACAAATAAAAAATGTATTGGCTGGTAGGAAGGAACTCCTCACTGTCCCTTCATAACAAACTTCTTTTATACAAACAAATCCTAAAACTCGTTTGGACATAAGGTATCTTACTCTGGGGGTTGCACCAAACAAAGTAATATAGACATTATACAATTCCAAAACAAAGTACTCAGACACATGGTCAATGCACCCTGGTACATTAGAAACAATGACCACCATTGAGACCTGCAAGTCGATGCTGTGTCTAGCGAAATCCAGAGGTTTGCACAAAAGCATAAAGGAAGACTCCACCATCATGAGAACACTGAGGCCATACAGCTTCTGGACAACATGGGCTTAGTGCAGACTCCAGAGGAAAAAACCTTTTGAGCTAGTTTAAGTGACAGTGTAAGAGCAGAGACAGTGCTAGTGCAAGTGTTAGTGTAAAAGCAGAGACAGTGCTAGTGTGTCAGTGTAAGAGCAGAGGCAGTGCTAGTGTTAATGAAAAGCAGAGCCTAAGTATTAGTGTAAGAGCAGAGATAGTGCTAGTGTAGGTACACAACAAAAATGTGTACATATTATTGTAGCAGAAACAGAGGGACGCTAATGGGTGAACTCTTAGGTTTAGTGCAAGATTAATAGTTTAGGATAGAATAAAATTGCGTATTAGTCCCTGTGACTAGATTGTAATGACGTAAAGCACTGAAAAGGCTTTATATATTAAAATATAAAAAATTAAAAAGTAAATAAAAAATTAAAAAAAATGCATGTGGTCACAATGAAATATCCACAAAATTACTAAATAAGCTGCACACAGTAAATTAGTGATCTGTAAAGCTGTCTATGTAATCAATCAATGGCAGTGGGAGCTATTCGAGAAATTGTTCAATATTCAAATGTAAAACCTCCATACAAAAAAGATAAAAGATCCTGCATTTCTAATTTTGAACCAGTTTCACTATTTGCAGCATTCCTGAAAATGTTTGTGGTAAGAGAGTAATTTCTTAAACTCATTACCCTTGCAGACAAATTTGGACTTAGAAAAAAAAATCTCTAAGTGGTAAAAGCCCTATTTGGTTGTAGCAGTATCATCTTATGACCTCTCAACAGCAAAAGTCACATTGGAAGAATATCCTGCAATCTTGCTAAAGCACCTAGTATGTAAATCATAAACTGTCACTATTAAAACAAAATTTTTACAGAATTCAAGGTATAACTTGACAGTAGTTTAATTCACACCTCCATGACACAGCATAAAAAGCATAAATGAAATCATCATATTGAAATCACGGCAAACAAAATGCAGAATAATAAACGACGAAGCCCCTCAAGGTTCAATACTTCGTCCTCTGTTTTTCTCATACATACCAATGATCTGCCCCAAACCCTCAATTCCCTATCTAAACCCATACTCTCTGCTTACAAACTACAGTACTATTATTACTTCATAACCAGAAACTGGCCACTTTCAGAATTGCCTGAATAATGTCATAGTAGCTGGAACAACGTCTTTATAGCCAATAAACATACATTACATTTTGACAAGACATATATCATGAAATTTTGTTCAGCAACTCACATGCCAATCTAAATAAGGGCTACAATAATGGATCATCTAAGAAGTAGGAACAACACAATTTCTTGGCCTATTAACTAACAACAAATTCAATACATGGTAAATCAGATTATCCATATCCGACGGGCCATAACCCACATGGATCAAATGAACGCTAAATAAATTGAAATGGAAATCCCTAAACTGAGTTCAGCATGCACTGCTATGACAGTAACATCACTCATACAAAACAGAAAAGCTTAAATTACTTTATTTCACTTGTTCTGATCCTATCAAGTTACACATATTGAATAGTATTCTGAGGAAATGCATCATACACCAAAAGAGTGGTTTGTATCCAAATGGCAGGTGCCAATAGGGCAAAAACATATTTATGAATTTAGGGTCTGTGGTTCCGTGCATCTTCAGTCACTCAAATAAAATACCAAACTAGATGCAAAAATCAATCGTAAAATTTTATTGCTTTGTCCTACACACACTGCTCAACATGTTTTGGGCATTATTATGCCCATCATCAGGAGCCCGTCAAACTGCCGTTGCAGCCTCTGGTTTCCTATCATCATAACTGTATTTCAATTGTACTTAATACAGATAACTAGCATTATGGATACCAAAAAATTGTACTGGCGCAATGATAACCATAAGAGACCATTGTTAAATAACAGACATATGTTTTATCAATTGTTAGTTAACAAAACACTATCTTTTATAAACAATAGACCTATGTTTTATCAATTTATTGTTAACAAAAACACTATCTTTTATGATGATAGGAAACCAGAGGCTGCAACAGCAGTTTGACGGGATCCTGATGATGGACATAATAATGCCCGAAACATGTTGAGCAGTGTCTGTACGACAAAGCAATAAAATTTTATGACTGATTGTTGCATCTAGTTGGGGGTTTCATTTGAGACATATTTATGAAGTTTAATATTTCTCCATAGGCAAGCAGTTATTTCTGATGTGAGTGCATGATATAGGTATGACCTTCAACATGCTCAACCACCACCTCAGTCAATACCAAGCAGCAGTTTACAATACTGGAATCAAGTTATTCAATATCTTCCATCTACCATCAAAAGTTTAGGCTACAACATAAAATGACTTAAGCCACCACATTTTCTGTTATATCACTCCTACTCACACACAATTTGCCTCAATTGAGAACTCAATTATTACAAAAACACATAAACATGGTGGACAATCCAGGGTTCAATTCCCAGTTAGGGGCAAGACACTTCTATCTACTTAAAAATTTCCAGACTAGCTCTGGGGCCAACCCAGACTCTTACTGAATGGGTACCAAGGTTCTTTCCAGCACCACATAATCCCATCTTGAGTTTAGTCAATATGGTTTTCAAAGATCCATTCTTTGTGGTATCCTTCCATTTAGAATTTCCAAGTGACATTTTCCATTCAAAATGTTGAAGCATTTCTTGTTTATGTAAGTACAAAGACCTTATATGGCTAAAAGCATTCAGCAGTAGCCCTGATATATTTGTTTGTACCTATGTATGTCTGCAATGCAGCAGTAACAGTCCAAAACCAATTCTGATCCTCACCCATGGTTACTGTCAGCATCTAATGTTTTGTACTACCAATCCTATGTTCCTCCAACCATCACCATAAAATTTGTATAGCTGTATTACACATCAGGCCTAACACCTTTTAACTGACATGGCAAACTCATTCAAACAAACTGCTATCATTATTGAATTCAATTAATTATGAATGCTTATAAACCCTAATCCCATTTACACCATACAAATACTGTCTATTAAAATGCCTACGAACAATCCGGGTATTGATACTGCTCTAACATCAGTATTACTGGCATTAATCCAACAACTGTCACACTTTAGCAGAGAAGTCTGTGCAAAAAATCAGCAAGAATAAACAAACTGAACCCAACAGGTACTGGTACTCTGGTAGACAATGCAATTTTTTTTTAACAGAATTTGGTCACCTACATGCTACATAAGCTCATGGCTGCTGTCTTTTATTTGATGATAATCATTGAGTTTGTGAAGCAATTCACTGCTTTTTACAGGACCAAAAGGTTTACAACCACACTGACAATCTGATCTTATCCAGTGACAGTTAAATTCAGTCACACCATCACACCTCATTTCCCCACAATTCAGCTCAATATTGTCATTCTACCTACACATACACACACACACACACATATATATATATATACACACACACACACGTGTTACAATTGGTAAAGCAATCCCATTACAGGCCTGCACAGGCCCTGAGGGTTCCAGGAGGTTGAGGCTTCCAGATTTCAAGGCAATCGGCACATGAAGGTGCTAAGGTTTTCAGCCCTACACACCGGCCGCCTTTACCCCCAGGAAATATTCCTGGTACTCATTTCTGTTAGAGGCTGAGTCAACCCCAGGGCCATAGTGCGGCCGGAAGGATTATGTCAATGAAAAATTCCAATGACACCATCGGGAATCGAACCCACAACCTTCTGGCTTGTAGCGCAGTGACTCAACCAACTGCGCTACCGCGTGCCCCAATGTGTGACAATTTATAACACAATAACCCTAAGAAGTACCTCTTTTTCCTCTCCTATGATCCATTAAAGGGCCATAATGGTAGGACTAAATTCATAATAAATTAATAGTGCAGCATCAGTGGAAGTGTGAAAGACAGAGTTTCGTTTTTGATGAGATAGAGTTACAGATTACATAACTACATGACTATGGCAATTTATCAACAAAATGCCATGTTACTCTGTATAAACTTTGTTTAAAAACACTCTGACATATGGAATACTTGTACAAAACATCATTCAATATGTCATAAGTAACAGATTAAGGCAAAGTTGCATGTGTCAGTTGCTAATGCATAGACTGCGATGGATATGACAGACTTCTCATTGTTTACTAAAACACAAATATATTATGCAAAGTCTCACATGCCACATTTTCTTATTATGATCAAGACAATTAGTTCTCAAAACTTCTTGTTCCTATCTCCTTTCTCTGCTGAATATCTGGCAAAGTTTTCTATACCTCCCACTCATAAGATTTAAAATGTCTTAAAACCCAGTGATCTACTGGCCTCAACATAATACACTTGTCAACTTTGATTACTATAGAATACAAAACCTCTCACCATTTAAACAGCATTCCATCTAGCCAGTCCATTACACTAAAAGACACCAGCTTTTAGAAAGAGGTATTTGAAATGAAGCCTGAAGAATTTATAAATTCAGATAAATAAAGATTATAATCATGGTCTGGGATGTAAAGCCATGCAGTTTCCAAATACCACTCAAGTACACAATGGCACATCATTGAAGGCCATAATCTTATAAGTCACTGCTATGATAAATTCAAATTATAAAAAAAAATAAATTATTGCACATTGCCATCTTCTGGGTTTTCATGCTGGTGTAACCAGGTAAGAGGTTGCCAACTTTTCAGTTACCTGCTGCCACCATCTATCTTGAAAATGGAACAGCAGCTTCATCTGACACATCAGTCATCACTTATCAGACTAAAAACTGTTATAATCTAGAAGATGACAATTTATATCTTCACCTCCATAACAATCTCAGATCATATACCACAGTTCACTGCCCATACAGGTGTGCCTTGTGTAATTGCAATGTCAAAACATATGTTGTGCCCTTATATTAACGAAAGTGGGCAACTTGGGCTCTGCATACAAATTTATTTTCTTCATTAACAATTAATTAATGCCAGTCACGTCAGTGAAACCAAATTTCACTTCAAAAATCAGTGCCGGATATTTGGGCCCTTGATGTTTCTTGCTGTTCGGTCTTTGTACGCCAACGGCCTGGTTTTCCATTGTGTTCGAATATGTACAAACAAAACAAAATACCTAAATCCAAATAAATGACAGTAATTCGGCCCACTCCAAACAATGGCCTGCCTTACCTCCAGATCCTCGTACGTGCGGAAAGCTAAAATGGCAAATCCATCAATGATATCTTCTTCGAACGGCGGTTCTTTCGATTTTTTCCTTCTATTAGGGGGTCTCTGTGGTTTTTCACGAGCTGGAGATTCGTCTTCTGCACTATCCCCATCCTTCGCTTTGCTTTCTCTCTGAGCTTGCATGCGCTGCGCCCGTTCACGTCGACGATTTCTTTGATTTCGCTGCTTCACTTCGTTTTCCATCGCCCTACCTCATCCTGCATACCACGTATGAAAAAAATTCTCACTTCACTGTAATCCTTAAAACCTCCAGATTGATCCAAATGTATCACATATCACAAACTTCATAAATACCACAAACTATTCGCCAAAATTCCAGGACTTATACCTGGAGAAAAACACTTTGATTGTTTCGAATGGCGGAATATACACGGTTGCCGCATCGCCTCCTAAAATGGCCGCGTATCCATCCGCCGGCCGCAACCTAGTCTTTACATTCTTCTCACAACATATTTAGCACATCTCACACTTCATTACCTTCACTCGAAAATGTACGAAAGTTCGAAGAATAAAACCACACAATTTACCACATTACTGCTCAGTTTTCAACACTAGTCAATACAATACTACTGACCGATGTCATAGTATGAAAACGAACAAGGCTGTGGCAGCAGTCCTGACAGTACCACCAACCGACAAAATGGAAATACACCATTACAAAACATTTAACTTAACAATGCCTATTTACTCATTTCATTAATGTTAGTTCTATTTGAAGATTACAAAACTAAGGCTTAAAAACTGCAGAATTCTAAATTATTTCTAAAAAACGCAAACTGTCTAAATGAATAAATGCAGTGAAGGCTGTCATGACTCCATTGTGCGGAAGAAGGGCAAACGTTGAGTGATACAAATAAAGAAATATAGGCACAAAAATAAAAAGTGTGTCAAATTAAATATAGACATAGTAACATGCCTTCAAAGAAGGTATGGCTATATTTCAGTAAGGTGGGAGGATGTCCAGACTGTATAGCTTAACGGGTTAAAAGCCACACCACACTGAAATGTCTGCACGGCATTAAAAAACGCTTGAGACGTCGGAACTGGTTTGACTAGGAAGGGGCG
>Ga0268261_10002226_pt1 | contig 13830 bp, 11 predicted proteins | sample TergutNc150P1_FD_190353 | JGI IMG/M metagenome (GOLD analysis project Ga0268261, IMG submission 190353) | Nasutitermes corniger P1 segment gut microbial community from laboratory colony in Florida, USA - Nc150 P1 (SPAdes) (version 2) | ecosystem: Host-associated > Arthropoda: Insects >... | reverse complement strand
GGGGGGGGGGGGGGGGGGGGGGGGGGGGAGACTGAGAAATCAATTTTTAGGAGCAGATAGCAAATCTATACTTATGATTCTTCCAGCAAAAAATGTTAAATAATCAATGAATATAATTCATCACGGAGAGCTACAACAATACGTACCGATGTAGCAAGTTAAATAACTTCTAACCTATCTTTGGCAAGTTGCTGATTATACACGATAAGAGTTGACACCTTAAGTATTAACATGCCACAAATACAGTGTGAAACACTGCACAGGCAGGCAGGCAGACCGACACAAACAAACTAAGGTTCTCAATGAGGGTTCCTTAAGGTAAAACCAAACAGATGTGCGAGCTTCTGAGGATGCATAACTTAAACTCTCAGCGTTTAACTGTGTTGTACAACGCAGCAGTTCCAACACTCTGGCATACAGTACAATTAGTATTTTCAACATGAAACAGGCAGGGGGGTGATGTGGTTTCATATGCAGGTGTTGTGGCGGGATCAGCACCACATTCCACACTCCCACTCTGGGCTCTATATATAAGACACCATGAAGCAGTTCCAACACTCTGGCATACAGCGCAATTAGTATTTTCAACATGAAACAGGCAGGGGGGTGATGTGGTTTCATATACAGGTCTTGTGGAGGGATCAGCACCACATTCCACACTCCCACTCTGGGCTCTATGTATCAGATACCATCCTTCTGCCTTATTCACCCTAAAGGTGCAAAATGTGATGCATGCCAAAATACTGAAACAGCTTCTACACATGACGTGACTAGGCAATAAAAGCGGATGTCAAGCATCACATGCAGGCTGTGAAAACCTGAGGACAAGAACCTCTGAAGTTATTTACTATCAATGGTATACAGAGAAAACACCCCATGTAGCTCTTTCCCACCTGCACCAACTGAGCCTCAAACACAAGTGTGGTGGTGAGAAAAGACCAAATATGTGGACAATGACATAGAACTGTTGACAGCAGCAACACAACTGTCCTAGTAATGAATTTAGCAATTAAGTAAATATAAGCCACTTGATCAACCAATTCAATGATCAAACACCTAAACCCACCATAGTTACTTCACGTGCATACTCATACACTTTCCACAACGCTTCATCGCGATATAATCGCCACTACCGAAGTCAGTGATTTGTGTAGTCTCTGTTCTTCAATTCATAAAATAAAATTAAACCTCTGATGGTGTGTTAAAACTTTCTGCTGGTTTTCTGCTCATGTCTTCACTTGATACCCTGTGCTCGGCTGTCATGGATGAAGTGGTTGAATCATTTGTAAAAGTTTGGCAACCTTGCTTTTACAGTTCCATGACAGTTGTTAAACTGTGCCCAAAAAAATGGAAAGACACAAGTATATAATTATGCTTAAACACCCAACTATGATGATATTTCTTTCTCTACTTACCATACCTTCATCTCACTGAACCCAATTTATCCACCTACTGACCTTTTTTACTTACAGATGTCTAGCTATATAAAAAAAATCTAATAAAACATACAAAGACACACATTTTAATTACTGTCTTCACACCATGAAGATGATGGGTTCCCTGAAGAAATTCACAATTATACTGAAAAATGTTTATAATAATTACACATTGTATTTAATCACCTTCTCTATGCCAGCTTCAGTAAGCAGCTGATGTACAAAACATTGATAGGTTATTCAGCACAAACAAAATAATCTAAGAGTGATGCAGGAGAATCTTGTATGTTCAACTTTTACTGATAACTTAATTCAAAGAGTGTGTTGGTTTACTTGGGAAAAGGAGGATGTAAATCATTCAAGGCTATTTGTGGCATTATGTTCTGCAATGAAGTCACCATATGTGCTATTTTAAAATCACAAATCTGTAAATATCTATTCATGCACATACCCTTTAGTACTAAAATTAAACCTTTCACATCTCACGTCAGGTATACCCTCCCATTACACAGCGAGATGCTAAAAAACGCCTATTGTCAGGTTAAGATGACAGCATCTAATGGCCTCTCTTATGCAGCTCTCATTTAAATTCTGGTCTTCTGTAGCTCCCAAAATATATTTTATTCCCTCGGCAAAGGGTTACCCATGGTGGCCATCCAGACGGTAGACAAACATAAGGGATAAATGGACAGACAAATGGAAAGAGCCAGAGACAGAGTTCAATTAAAATAGTTGTCAAGAAGATTAACAAGTGCTGACACCTAAAAACAACTCCCTGCCAATTTCTTCACAATAACAAATTTGTGGTTTGCTCTCAAAATGATTTGCAAATGCCAAACCAGGTACTTACTTACATGCATGTTTGGATTAAACCATAAACAAATTTGCCAAATATGAAAAGGGTTGTATAATTCTGAATGGCCCATCTGCATTTCATATGCAGTCCTTTCACATTTTTCTGTATGTACCATGGGTCTCAGCCCACATGTTTTCAAATTCACACTTCTGAGCCATAAATAAATCCTTTCCTCTCAGTGCAACAATTCCAGTGTACACAGGGGGTTAATGGGCTCGTATCTCAGCTACAGCACTGAAAACAATGAATATGTAATTTTGGTCTTCCAAGCAAATCCCAGGATATCTCTGAACAGATCTTACTGTTTAGTCTAGATCATACACTTCCTATTCACTGAACATAATAGCTTTCTGACACAGCATCAATAAATTTATTACTATTATTATTCTTCTTCTTCTTCCATTGGCGCTACAGCCCGTTGTGAGCTTTGGCCTGTTGAACAATGTCCCTCCATTCTGTCCTATCGGTCACCAACTCTCTCCATCTTCTCACTCCCAGCACTTGAAAATCTCTTTCTACTTCTTCTCTCCATCCTTTCCTGAGCCTTCTCCTTCGTTTTGTCCCTTCCAGTTCTTGAGTGAAGATCTTTTTTGGGCATCCTATCCTCCTCTATTCTCTCCAGGTGACCCAACCAACTTATCCTTTGCCCCTTTATCTATTTTACTATATTTTCTCCTTTACTCATCTCTTCTAGTTCTCAATTCGTCCTACTTTTCCATTCCCCATTTTCATATTTAGGACCATATATTCTTCTAAATATTTTCCTTTCAAAAATTAGTAGAGCTTTATCTTCCTTCTTCATCATCGTTCATGTTTCCGCTCCATACGCTACTATCGGTCTTATTAGTGTCTTATATAGTAGAATTTTGGTAGCTCGGGATAAAAATCGGTTCCTGAAGAGACTTATAGCAACAAAATAAGTTCTATTGCTGGCCAAAATACATCTTTGTATTTCCTTTTCTTCGCTATTATCATTACGATTAGCGTACCCAGATCAATAAATAACTGAAGAACTAAAACTGCTATGTGAGAGAGGTGTTCAAACATTCATTAATATTACATATATAAGAGCAATTCATACAGAAAGCAGTGTTTTACTGTAACGGACTTTTGGCAAGACACATTAGTTTATTCTTGTGATGAAATTCTGCAACATGCACACAAGTTGCATGGTGTCAGCACAGATACACATATCATGGTTCCAAAAACATTTTCATATGGTGTCATCTACAAAGCTACACTTAAGTCATAGTGTTATGTACAGTGGAACACCCTTATGACATCCCCATTTGAGTCGGGATTATTTAGTACTAAAATTTTTGTGTACAATTAACATAAACATTGTCCTTCTAATGTGTTTCCTGTTTAAAAGGATTTCCCATCTAAGAAACATAAGCATTTAACAAAACAATGAAATTTTTGCCCATTCAAAATGTTTTCTCATAAAATATTAAATAACTTCCCATTTGTTCAATCTGCTTCCAACCTACAATGACAAAATGTCTTGCGTGCAGTATAACAACGTCACCCTATATCTGCTGCCTTAATAGCAGAGCTGGTAAGTGTAAACAGTATGGTAACCATACTGCCAGTTGGCCCCATAAACAACAGACTTGCAAATGCTACAGATCAATTCTGTTTAACAACCATCTCAATACATCAGGTCATTTTAGTACAGATAGCAAATAATGAATAGGACAGGATGTGAAAGAAAGTAGTCACAGCTTATTTAGATGCACTATCCTAACATTTACCTGGAAGGAAAACATAAATACCCTTGATTACAGCAGCCAGTCCCCTAACTGAGATATGAACCTGGGATCTCCCAAACATAAAGCAGGAGTGCAACTCCCACCTTGACCGTAATGACACATGCAATAAATGAAGAATGTAATCTTGAGGGTACGAAAAACGACACACAACACATACATAAAATAAGTGTACTCCAAACTGGTTTCAGAGCATGTATCTGCTCATTCTAAATGATCAGCTAACAGCCTGCATTCCTAAAATATTACGTGTGAATAATGAAACACACATGGCAAATTTCTGTAAGTCAGAAAGATATGTCAACTATATCCAACACAGGCTGCATAAGAGCAAGTGAATGCCTCAGACTGTTGTCTAATATGTATAGCATGTGGCAGCAAAATTCCACCAGACAGACATCTGCTTTGGTTTGTATGGCCACTCCTCACACACATATTCTGAGTATTAACACGGCTTACACATTACACACCCTATAGCAAAACCAGAGCCACTACAAACACACATTTCAAAATGTGTAAGATCATGCTTGTTTCCACACGGCAATTATTCTCGCAACATAAGGCACAGAAGTGATTCTTATTCTAGGGTGTCAAATACCCTTTCCATGGATAACAGACATGCTAAATATTTCTCAATTGTACTGTTACTTTAAAATACACATTTCATTCAATCTCATTTTATGGTTATGATATATATTAGGCTTTCGAAAAAAGACCTACTTTAATAATTTTTGGTATGGGTTTGAGAACGTACTTCGAGAATCAAAGGACTGTTCACTGTAGTAAAGGTTCAGAACAGCTGCTACATGCCATCAAATATGTCAGACTGCTAGATCTGGTATTGGGGCAAAGCGGCTACCCACAATGAAAAAGACACATTAGTATGATGGCTTCTCAGTCCTCTGCATCTGTTATTGACTTACAATGTATTTATTTAAGGTGCTGAAAAAACACTGTCAGTAGCTCAGACCAGGTGGTGTCAAATCATAGGACAAATCATGAACAAAAAGGATGTGGAAGGAAGTGTCCAGCATCTTCCCAGAGACTAAGCAACCCCCATCCTCCAAAAAATGGAGGGGGGGGGGGGACAGTTAAGTCACTAGGCTCAGAACTGAAACTTGGGCCTCATGGGTAAGATGTTAAAGTGCTACCCTCTCAACTGCGAGGTTTGATTTCTCACAATTACACGAAATGCTCCTATATGTATTCTGACTAAATAAAAACAAATTCAGAATAAAATAATAACTCACCTACTGACAGACTCACTAACTGCACTGGCAACAGAAGGAGTATCTCGTGTCACACTGGGATCTGGAGACTGTGGCTGATACATGTGCTGCGGGGTTGCAGGGCAGCTTCCGCCTCCCACGGAACCTGCAGGTCCACACCAACCGGGAACGTGCGTTACGAGCAATGGCTTTACATAACCATTGTTTGTTGTGGGCTGGTTTTCTGCAAGAAAATTCAATATCACAGTTTAAATCTTCTTCCCACATAGACACCAGGAATAAATGAATAAATATAATTTTCCCTCACCAAAAAACTTGGCTGAAAGAAAACTTACACCATTATGTGACTTTTTTATCAAAGGGTGATATACATTCTTCACTGAACATTCGACCCTTGAAGATGTGTCTTGAAACATCTGGCATCAGTCAACAAGTAATGCAGTATCATATCCTACAATATTAAAGAACTACACCCTTCCTTACCAAAACCTAGAGTTTTGTGTTTCATACCAACACGACTACATTAAGATGTGATGGTATGTGTTAAGACAGAAGCGAAAATATTCTGTGACTGTGGGCAGAACAGTGACTTTTAATGCTAAATGATAATAAATACAACAGGAACTGACCATTCTATCAACACCTTCTACATGTCAACTGTAGAGGACATTTTTGATTCCAAGTCTGATCCAATGCACTGTATGCATGCGTGCACAAGTGCTCTTGCGCACGTGTGCGTGCGTGCACACACACACACTAAAGTGTCATATCATAAGCCTAACTTCCTTTTTCATTTTTGGGAAAAACAGTATGACAAAAAAGATATTATTTCTGAATTTGCTTTAAACAAAATCTTATATTAAAAAGCATGGCTCTATCATTTTACTGCTACCACTCTTAAAACATACCTGTGAAAGGTGAATAATATTTCCCGAATGCCTGCTCCTTAGGAGTCTCACGAAACAAGAACACAAGATGTGGCAGATCAGATATCCGATCTGCCAGACTGCGAATGGCAAAGTCCTTACTTGTAAATGGTTGTAGCATGAACACTTCTGTCTGATCTGTTCAACAACAAGAAGTCAACAAAATTATAATCAAATAACATTTATGGCCATTTTTTTTTTTAAATCCAGTAATGCCTGAACATTTCTTAAGAATTATCCACAGAAGGAGGGCAACGAGTCAAAACTCCTAAATCAATATATGCCTAAGTACACTTGATGTTCGTGGATCTGTGCATCATAGTACAATTGATAAAGAAAAAAATCCAACAAGATGCAACAATATATCAAAATTTTCTATTATTCCATATTTATATGAAGCTCAGCATGTTTTGGGCGACACACTGCCCATCATCAGGAGCCTAAAACTGCACCAGCAGCCTCTGGTTTTGCATGCGTGGAAGGTTGTTGGACGTGTAGTTGCTGGAGAGCGTCCAGCAACTACACATCCAACAACCTTCCAGGCATGCAAAACCAGAGGCTGCTGGTGCAGTTTTAGGCTCCTGATGATGGGCCGTGTGTCGCCCGAAACATGCTGAGCTTCATATAAATATGAAATAATAGAAAATTTTGATATATTGTTGCATCTTGTTGGATTTTTTCTTTATGAAATGCCTAAGTACAACTGGCAAAGGAATATCCAGTCAAATTTAGGACTATTTACATAACTGACAGTTAATCATCACTACTGCTAAAACATACACTGTCTTTTCTTACTACCACATGTTCTATAAACATTAACTTTTTAAAGGCATAAGGCAACTACTTTCATCTTAAAATAACCTCTTCTGCTTCCATGTCAACTTCTGTTAGCCTCCTTGTGCAACCTAGCTGGTCCTCTTCCTGCAGGACTGCAGATCCCAACACATGACATCATAAGCTTCTGCAGTTGACTGACCTTTCACTGTCAGTTCCTTTGTAAGTTAACGCTTGTTCCTTTGCTTGTCACCATAAAAATCCCAAGCATTTCAGAATTTATATTTGCTATTGTTCAAAACTTCTGCAGCTTCTACTTCGTTCTGGGTTAGTTTCATAATACGAGATTAGAATTCTGAACTTCAACATGAGTAATGTACTGGAAGGCAAAGAGGAAAAGCTGACACTTATATGACAATAATGAGCTAGTGTTAGTACTCGTTAGAATATCAGGTATTATGATGGTTCTTACTGCAAGTCTTACAGATAAATGAGAAATTTGTTCCTATACACAGTGCCAACTATATTTGTTATGGGACTGTAAAAACAGTAGAAATGATAAGTGGAGCCAGCCCTGGGCTCATGACAGAAGAGGACATTCTGGACTACTATACACAGGTTCCGCTCTTGGTGTACTGCTCCTAGCATCTCAGTCCATTCTTAAGACTGCCATCTTCCATGTCATACAATACTGTTGGATGCAGAACTGTTTTGGAGAAATGTACTATCACCATTATCAAGATCAACTGTACCCTCTGAAGTATTTTCAGATTTTTAAAATTTACCGTGATGAAGAGCCTCGTTAATGGGGGGGGGATAACAATAAGTACGCTGCTGCAACAAAAGACTACCAACCAGTTAAAGCTGTCACACTGGAGAAACCTAGAGGTTCTTTATTATAATCCTGCAGATGGGCCATCATGTCTGGGATTCACAGAGAGACAAAGATATCAACAGATGTAAAGACACGGTTATGGATCAGAGGCGCAAAGATTACAGATACCATTCCATCACAGGTCAAGCCATGATAAAGGATCGTCAGTCTTGACTCTTCACAGCCCTTCAGGATTCCATTCTTCTGGAATATGACATTGTGTCCTTGGGTAAGAGGTTCCCAATTTGTGTGTGAATACAGCACCTTCTTCTTCTTCAAGGGCCTATAAGTCCATGAAGAAACATCAGGACCTATTATCCAATGACAGTGTCATATCCCCGAAGAATGGAACTCCCACGTCACAGATCCTATAACATTATTTTGAAAACAATTAAAATGCACCTGACAAAATTTTGGAGCATTGTGATAATCTCTGGAAGTTATAAATAATATCTGACTACCCAGGTGCCCAATTTGCTGAAGGGTACAAGCCCAATAACCATCTCACAGCAAATAAAGAAACTATAAATGTCAATAAACCAGCTACTTGGGTATAGAGACATCCAGCTGTCCTATCTGGAAGCTAAACATTCCACACACTGGCAAGCAAAGAGAAATAAAAGGGCAGTGTTGCACATTTTTCGGCAGGAAAAAAAAAGTCCACCAGGTCTTACTTTTGTCCTGAGTGTAAAGGTGAGCTGTGCTTCATTGTTTTGAACTGTACCATACAAAAGCATCACTGAACCTGCACCTAGAACAGCATGCAGCAAAGTGCATGCGTATATGAGACCTACAAAATCTAGCCTACAAGAGCATCCACACACCTAAGATATATGGAGATATTACAGGTAAAGGCCTGATTACATGCAGGTCATCACTTTAAGCATTTTCTACAAATACGGCTAAATTAGACATAAATAAAAATCAAATTCTAAATTCTTGGCAGATGCAGACTCCCTATGTGATAATGCAGGGCCATTATTTTACCTGACAAGTCATATTACTCTTCACTCAGACCACTTAATGTGACATCACAGGCAGTGCAATGTTTGCCGCTGTTCCAATTTGATCTGATTCAGGGTCCAAGCATTGCAGTTCAAAGTACTGCAGTTAATATTAGGTTTTCCTCACTATTAGGCTTTTACTCTTACTTACTGACATACTCCATGGAGCAGAGTCCTTCTTAAGAAGCTAACTGGTTCTCAGTTAGTCAAGAAATTCCCCACACTGTATGGAACCCAAAGGTTCATTACCACATTCATATGTGCACACCACCTGTCCATATCCTGGGCCACCTCAATCCAGTCCATGCCCCCACATCCCATTTCCTGAAGATACACCTTAATATTATCCTTCCATCTATGCCCAGGTCTTTCCAGTGGTCTCCTTCCCTCAGGTTTCCCCACTAAAACCACATATACAGCTCTCCTCTCCCCCATACGTGTAATCACCCGAGCAATACTGTGTTAGCAGTACAGATCATTAACCTCCTCATTATGTAGTTTCCTCCACTCCTGTTACTTCGTCCCTCTTAGGACCAAATGTTATTCTCAACACCCTATTCTCAAACACCCTCAGCCTACTTTCCTCCCTCAATGTGGGCGACCAAGTTTCACACCCATACACAACCACAGGCAAAATTATTGTTCTGTACATCTTAATCTTTAAATTTCTGGACAGCAAACTGGAAGATAAGAAGATTCTGCACCAAAGGATAGCAAGCATCCCTGACTTCAATCTGCTCTTAATTTCTTCCGGAATAGATATTAGATTTTTATTCACTACCTTTAAACAGGGTGCTGAAATGTTTTCCTTTGGTCTGCAGGCACATGTCACATGTAACTAACACACTGTTCACTGCACATCAAAGTTTTGCTGGTGAAGTTGTAAAACAATGTATTCTAAATAATTCATTTCAGATCATCTTCAGTGTAAGGATTATTAACATACATCTGTATCCATTAACATACTCCATGGGTAAAAATGGCATGGGTTCAGATCTGGTGAATGAGGTCACAAGCCTCTGCACAACACCGAAACCTCTCTCTAAAGAAAGCACAGAACTGAGAGTTGTTACACTGTCTTGTTGGCAAAAAGACACAGGGTCTCATGAACAAACGGGTGTTTACAGTAACTGCAACTAACACACAAACAACTCACAACCTCTGCAATATGCAGCATGTGAACAAACTGGTGAATGAGTTGGATTTTCTGAGTTAATCAAGCTGAGAGAAAGTGACCAGCTACAGTTCAGAGATAAAATAATGTCCCCATACTTCTGTGACAGCTGCAGGGCACAGCAATATCATAAAATATACTGCCTCTATATCCAAAAACACATGGAATGTGTATTTATCCAATAACATGAGAATTCACTTGTGCTATCATTACCACAAATTACTAACAACTACTGTAACAACAACAACAACAGAATTTTAAAAATATGTATACATTATTCCAGTGAGGAACACCAGTCCACCCTCACCACTGCAGTTTCACAACGATAAGCCATACTTAAAAAACCATCACACAACTACAGATATATCTAATATTTCTACAAATACATGAAATACCAGATTTCCATTCATACCTCCTACCCATGCGATTGTGACACCACCAAGCTCGGAATCTGAGAATCGAAGAAGGAACGTTCCACTGGCACATGCCGACAATAGCTCCTCTGCTTGTTTCTTGCGTACAAACCCCATGATTGCACTACAAAAATTAACACACAGACCAATTCTTATATGCAAGATAAACTGTAAACTCAACATTACGGTCCTCTAAGACACGAAGTCGTGTAGGCTCGACAATGGGTACCAACATTACAAAACTTTCAAATTCAACCCTGCAAAAGGAGGTAAGAGGTGCCTGTGATATGTAGATACCTAACTAACCACACGACATGGCAACAAATCCAAGAGACCAAAACGTTCATATCCACCACCATGAGTGTGTGGAATCTTGCAAAATGTAAACTGATGGTGAACAGCAACTAGCAAACCACAAAAGAACATTAATAGCTCCAACTGCATTTGGGCTACACCAGAACATATGGTAAACATTACGACTGACCAGATGTCTGATCAGCAACAATTCAAAGAAGGTACACAGATCTATCAAATTCCACATTTTATTTGGGAAAAGGAACACAGCATGCCAGAAAAGATGCTATAAACCAAAAGGACACTACTTACACTATTACAACACTACTATTACATACTTTCAAACACTAACAGAAATTTCATGAACCACTTTTTACAGTGAAGATCAAGTCTACAAATTCTTGAATAAACTCATATTCCAAAAAAACATGACAAAAGCTGCGACAAACAAGTGAAATGTATTGAGGCAGATAAAACAATAGACTGTTAAATGTAACTATCTTTAGACAATGCCTTGTTTAATGTCAAAAATGTGCCAAATGTTTTGGCTTTTGTCATAAAGTCATCATCAGGTATGAGTATCGGAAATAAAAGACAGGCAAGTTCTTTACATACAAAAAAAATGCTAATTAAGGACTAAGAGCTCAATCTTTGAAAATTTTTTCCTGTAAAATAGGCCCAAACCAAGTTAAAAGTTAAAATGTTCAGAAATATATCAGAACAATATACTAAAAGGGCATGATGAAGTAGCACTTGAGTATGTATATATGATTCATGTTTTTAATTCTGGAATGATGGGTATTAGGCATATTTGCTTAGTCATAAAGAACGCCTACTGGCTTCATCATGCCTGTCCACACATATGAGCTAGGCTACCAATGGAAATGTTTCTGTGAAATTTGTTATTGAACAACTGCACTAAAATCTGTCATGAAAATCCAAATCTGGTTCACATTGAAAAAAAAAAAAAAAAAAAAAAAAAAAATCATGTGCTTTATGTGAACCTAATGTTCCACTATTGCTGGCAACACGAATCAGACATAAAACCATTTTGTAACAACAAGCAGAAGACTCAGTGTTGCATTTTCACTGTAATATTTTCAATATTCACATTGCTGACAGCAATATTCAGCGCAACATTACAAAATAGAATGCAGTACTGCATTTCCATAGCAACAATTTCAATATTTATACAGTCGACAGAGATTTACAAAGCACAACAATATTTATACTATTGATGAAATATGGTGTACGGCCGTTTGGTTAGCCGAGGTGGTACAAGCTGAATGATACCCAAAGTTAGTAATACTTCATAACTCAACAACATAGGGAACCCAATGGTGCACCTCCGCCACAACTTTCAATATTTTTGTATCACTGACCGTGATATATGTGGCTCTGAAGTACAGTACATGTGCTGTCACATTTCCAAGGCAACTATTGTTAGATAAATGTGCCACAATGTTATATTATACATACATCGCCGAACTTGTTTGTGACTGCCCAAAATACTGCAGACAGCTGACCTGAGAAAACATAGATTTGACTCTGTATGTTCAGCCCAGGCACTTGCAACATTACTCTTCAGATGTCAAAATTGTTCAAGATATGCCCTGTTTTACTGGGGGAGGGCTGTTCATGTTCAGAAAACAGGAGATGTAAATCACTTGTCTGCTGGTGGAGGGATGGCTGACTAATGTAATTAGGCATTGCCCATGCCTGGACTGGACAAATAAACTGTCAACTCACCCGTCAATCCAGGGCCCTCTAAGGTGTTCACGTGTGAGCTTCATCACTGCATAAAACCACTCCCAGAAAGTGAAGTTGCGCTCTGGCAATGGTTCTTTACAAAACTGGGACCAACTAAGCATCACTGTGCTGTAATCCCCCACCTGCTGTTGGCTTCCACCTCTGCATGAATCAAATCACAGATTTAATAGACCCTGTTATCTGAAGGACACACAAAGTGCAATCCAAAAGTACCCAAAATGAAAAACAGACACACTTGAAGTCCTAATTGCCACTGTCTCCCTCAAAGTAGTCCCCATTGGAGCATACACAATGATGCCAACATCTTTGCCCTGATCGAAAGATGTCTTGGAAGTCCTTTTGTGTCATATGTTTTCAGTACCTTCTGCAATTCGGCCTGTATCTCCATTATGGTGTCAAATCTTTACCCCCTCAACTTGATTTTAATCTTAGGGAAGAAGAAGAAGTTACAGGGGGTTATATCAGGTGAGTAAGGGGGGAGGAGTATAACCGTCATGTTTTTGGAGGTCAAAAACGCTGCACAGCCAAAGTGGTGTGCACAGGCACATTGTCATGATGGCACACCCATGTGTATGTGTTCGCCATTTATCGGGCCACCTCCACCTCATGCCCTCCCTAAACCACCTTTGGATGCTACAGTCAAACTTCACATGGATGGTCTGACCTAGAAGAACAAAATCCTTACGGATAATCCCATCAGTGTCAAAAAAGTAGATCAGCATTGACTTCATGCTGCTTTTCACTTGCCGCACTTTCTTCAGCCGGAGTGAAGATGGATGCTTCCTTCTGGGATGAATGCTGTTTTGTTTCATGGCTGTACCCATAAATCCAACTTTCATCAACAGTTACAACCTTGGAAAGAAAGTCTGGGTCATTTCTGACCTGCTCCTTAAGTTCCATGCTGAATTCCAGCTGACGTTGTTTCTGGTAATCAGTCTACAGCCTTGGCATGAATTTTGCTGCAGTCTGCCTCATACAGAGCTGGCCTGACTGGATGGCATACACCGAATGACAGTCCCACAATGTAGCAAACGTCATGGATTGTTCACCTATGGTCCTCACAGATACCCTCACACATGTTTGCAATATTTTCCAGTGCTCTCCTCACTGAAGGTCATCCAGAACATTCAGCCAATTTTAAACCAGTTAAAACAGTTTCAAGTTTGTGTCTAACCGAAAGTGTAATCACCAAATGCTTGTTTAAGCATTGAGCGAGTTTTTGCCACACTCTGCCAAGTTTGCAGCAGAACTTGATGCAAACATGCTGCTCCTTCAATTGCACTACCTCCCCCCCCCCCCCCCCCCCCCCCC
>Ga0268261_10002225_pt1 | contig 13832 bp, 5 predicted proteins | sample TergutNc150P1_FD_190353 | JGI IMG/M metagenome (GOLD analysis project Ga0268261, IMG submission 190353) | Nasutitermes corniger P1 segment gut microbial community from laboratory colony in Florida, USA - Nc150 P1 (SPAdes) (version 2) | ecosystem: Host-associated > Arthropoda: Insects > Digestive... | reverse complement strand
TGGGTGCTCCATATATATATGACATTAGTCGCCTAAAGGTTAATGATTTAAACCTTATCCTGCTAACGTGGAGAAAATGGTGAGCTCCTAATAATGCCAGCAAATAGCAGATGGGATTTAATTCGGGGTTTAAAGGGTTAAAGTAGGTGTCACTAAGCTCAAATTGTAAAGTTTTAACAAATTCCAACGAAAGAAAAATCCTTCGTAAAGCTTAATGACAGGAATGGCGAAGACGGTATGGTGACTGGGCTGCATGCTGGACGGTCGAGGGTTCCAATCTCGGAAGGGGCAAGATATTTTTCTCTTCTTCAAACGTCTGGACCGACTCTGGGGCCCAACTAGCTACCTATACAATGGGTACAGTAATTATTTCCCGGGGCAAAGCGGTCGTGGGTAGGCTTAAACTCTCCCCTAGCACACAGATTAAGAAATCGTGGAGCTATACCTCTAATCCGCCTATACGCCATCGTGGCGTGGAGAGGGACAACTTTACCTTTACCCACTTTATTATACAGACTGTCCTCAAAATTTTAGACAACGCAATTAATTATGAAAATAGTAATTATATATGCAAAATTTTTACCCTTTTAATTCAGAAATTTAACTTTTGAATATTAAAGTTATGCTGGGAAAATATCGATTAATATTGACTGGTCACAAACCTAATGGAGCACGAATGTAATCTGTGCAGCTTTTGGGTATTTCAAGTTGTAATTTCATCATAACCATACGAATGTTTTATTTTAAACAATTCACTGTAATTCTAATTTCCTTTGCTGTTAAGTTCATTATATCTGGGAAGTTCATGGCAGTAACTTTGGCTGGGTACTCTGCTGCGTCTGCACTATCACTATGCAGTCTTGCTATAACTGTTAAGAAATACTGAAACCAAATGCTGTAGGTTTTCAAGATGCTGTATTGTATTAGCATACATCATTACAGATTTATTCTCTTCTTCTGTGGAATATTCACTTGTTTCCAGTTTCACAGTCCTCCATACTGCTCTTATTTTATTACCTGACTCTAGTATCGGTTTATTGCAACGCAGACACTTGGGCTTCTTAATTACTTCAGTTGGTATCTCGCAATAATTCATGCAGTGAATTTTCATAGGTCAGTTGTTACTAGGCTGGCTATATAGGTAAACTCTCGTTTATGTTTTAAAGTTTTTATACATACTTATAGTTATTGGTCGTTTGCAGTCACCATTGTCTCTGTTTGTATGGGGATTCTAGCTTCACACTTCTGAGGAAAAGTTTAGAAAAGTGTTAATTTTAGATTTTCTTTTAAAAATGAGGAGAATGAAAATAACAGAGTGTAAAATATTCTCTAAAACTGCTCTTAAAATGCCAAAAGAATCGTAAGAATATCACGCCATTCCAAAATGTGTTAGGGAGGGGGAAACAGGAGAATTTAAAAGATAATGCAGTAAAAACTGCAGATTATGTAACCAGAATGAACCATATATGCCTCTGGTGAAAATATTCTGTGTCCTTCCACTTCCAGGTCTAGCAGGTTTTACTGCATGCAGGATCAGGTTGCAATTATACTGTATAAATACATTAACGATTTTGATTTTAATATTACAAAATTGAAAACAAATGGATAAATTCCATAATCCTTTTATTGCAAATATTCTTCTTCTTTGAATATACAGACAACTATTATAATTAAATAATGTCTTGACAGAAAACAAGCCATTATTTTACAGCAAATTAAAATACATTACAGTCTCACAGTCTGTTAAATTAAAAACTTTATACTAGCCCTGTTACTGTAAAATCATGAAACATAATGAGAGCTGAGTCATTCACTCTGTCAAGAATTGAATAAAGAGTTACAGCTACAGACCTTATATCACCAAATCACCAGTCTCCAGAAAGTAAACATGAAAAGTTGTTTTTTGCAACAGGATCTCAGAGAACTATTTTACGTCTGTTCCATGCATTTCTGTTACTGTCTGTGACCAGTAATTTGGTGCCATGAAAATTGTACATGAAATATATTTTCTTCCAATCAATTAAACTAAATAAAAAAAATTACATAATTTCCCTTCTATAAAAGCCTGTGTCACTGTTGGTAATAAACTGGGAAACATAAAAAAACTTACATTAATTGCTGAGTCACTTGACTTAATACAACATCTTGTTGCTGCATTACAGCTGATTTTATTTTGCACTGTTTATTAGATCCACATGTTGTTATAAACATCGCACATTCCTAGTGGTACAGTTCCTATCACATGTAACATTATACTCTTGGCAAATGTCAACTACCCTTTGACAAATGAGACACACATATGATACAGCTTTCAATTTGTAAAAAGAAATATGAACTAATATGAACTCATCCAAATTAATACAAAAAGGTAAAGTTTTCCCCGTCCAAGCTATGAAAGCATATATGAGAAGAGGTACAGTTCCACTCATTCTTAACGTTGGCACTAGATGGAGGTGAGTGGTTAACTTCATGCCCTGGCCATGTACCCTGGTTCCCTTTGAACAGGAGGATGGTTAAGCCCCAGAGACAGTCAGAACATTTCCTGTCCCTACTGGGATTCAAACCCAAACCATCCAGCCTACAGCAAGTCACTATACCAACTATACTGCCCCAGCTTCTTCCAAATTGTCAAGTCACCACAAGAATTCAAATAGGCCAAATGCAGCCTGTGGCCTTCCAGTTTGACATACCTGTTGTACACGCTGCAATTCTAGGTTTGTTCACCCAGGTTTTGAAACATGTGATATTTGCAGTCATTTAGAGGTACTAAACAAAGGCAGTATTGATGTTAACTAAAAGAAGCTGAGGATAAAGATCTTCAGCTACAAAAAGCTGAATCAATTCAGGACAAAATTCAAGCACATAAAGTGCACTCCAGGGCACTTCTAAAGCCTCTCGAATGTCAAGCAGTAAGTAGGAAATATTTATCAGCCAACAACCCTAGACACTTGAATGTTGATAAATACTATTGTAAGAACTTCACAATCCTGAAACCAATGCTACAATACATCACACAGATCTGTCACTTCACAGAATATGCAATTACAGTGACATTTTACTGCTGACAAAATTTAGGAATCAAAGAATCCAGTGAAATTTTATGTCATGGGAAGCCGACGAGATCACAAAATCCTAACAGCCCAAACCTAAGAGACAATTTTTTCAAGTTTCTGAGTGATAGCACACTATAAATGATACATTTTCAGCCACACTTTCTTCTGAACACATTACTGTTAGTTACATGGTTCTTGCCACAAGGCACACATTTTCATAACTTTAAGGAACAAAATTTATAGCAAAAGAGGATATAAAATTCAGTAAGCCTGCTTAACACCAAACAGAAAATCAGACAGCATAATAGCCTACTCTATAGACTACATGCATGCTTTTGATTCTATAAAAAGAAATAAAACATTAGATTCCTTAAATCACAACAAGATACCCCCCAAGTTAATAAGACTAATCAAACTAACTCTTGAAAACATAACAGCAAAAGTAAAAGTAAATAATGCATATACGAAAGAATTCAGAGTGGAAAGCAGAGTAAAACAAGGTGAACTGCTCTCTCCCACATTATTCAGTTTGGTAATCGACACAGTATAAAAAAAAACTTGATCTGAAGGGTAACATCTCCACATGACTCAGACAACTAACAGCCTATGCAGATAACATACCGATAACCGCACGTACTAAACAGTCATTAATTGATACATTCCAACAATTAAAGAATAATTCCATGGAAGTCAGATTAATAATAAATCAGAAGAAAACTAAATATCTAAAAAGCACAAAAAAAAATACCAGAAATGAGAGCTTAAATATCAGTAAGTTACATATAGAGCAAGTTCAACAATATAAATATTTGGGGTCCATTATAAATGCGAGTAACTCAATCGAAGAAGAGATCAGATGATAGCTCTTGGTACAAAGGCATGCTATGCAAACCTAAAGTTTTTAAAAGCAGATTGGTCACCAAGTTTTCGAAATTAAAGTTATACAGAACTGTAATAAGACCAATAGCGACCTATGCCTGAGAAACATGGGTGCTGAAAGAAACCAAAATCCAGAAACTATTGGTCTTTGAGAGAAAAATTCTAAGAAAAATATTTGGGCCCACAAAGGAAAATCAAATATGGAGAGCCAAAACCAATGAAGAATTAGACAAGCTGATAAAACATGAAAATATAATTAATTATATTAAAGCTCAAAGACTAAGTTGGTTTGGTCATGTACAAAGGATGCCGAATACCAGAACAGTTAAGAAGATATTTAACTGGAAACCCCTAACTAAAAGATCACAAGGAAGACACAAGTAAAGATAGGATGATAATATCAAACAGGACATTTGCCAACTGAAGATCCAAAACTGGATAGCCTGCATCCAGGATCGAGGGAAATGCAAAGAGGTCATTGAGAAGGCCAAAACTTTCAACTAAAGGAAATTCAGCACCTGGAAGTAGAAGATAACAGCCTACTCACAACAAACAGAACTGGTAGAGGAAAGTGGAACAGAAGTGGACACCACTACTGTACATGCAGGCTAATGAAGTAAGTTTTATGTGAAGCATGATTTGAATAACTGGGAAAGACAAACTGATGACTGCAGCAACAATGGAATGGCACATGTTCTGAGGAATTACTGAAGAAATCCAAACCACTCATGGTGAAATGGACAAATATAACACAAAACAACTTTAAATGTGGAAATTACATTTAAATTATTGTATGAGGAAATCAACAATGATGTAAAATTAAACAACCACATGAAGGAGGATATGAGATCAGTCTGTAAACAAACAAACCTGAAGGGGTTGTAAGAAAATTCAAGGATCATATTTCAAAATTCAAGATCCACACAGAGGTGGAAAACTATATGCATGATGAAATGTGATGTATGTTCAATTATTAGAGAATGATTCCCATCAATGCAGGCATCTCACAGAGTGAACAATAGTGCAATACTACAGTATCATCTGACAGCTCATCTTACCATTTCTGTATGCCCTAATTTTTATCAGAATTTACACCAATAGTAAAAGGTTAAATTTTCCCTGTCAATGCCATGAAGGTATATAGAGGCAGTAAATGCACAGTTCCACTCATTCTTAACCTTGCACTAGATGGAGGTGATTGGTTCAGTTCACACCCTAGCTGCTTTACTCTTTGGGAACAAGCCCCACTATCCATCCAATAGGAAGCTGGATATGCTTCGGTCTGGATATTTTGGAGAAGAGAAAAATCCCTTGCCCCTGCCAGCATTCAAACCCTGGACCATTCAGCTGTAAAAAGTCGCTACACCCACTAACTTATGCTGGCTCCCTCACATCCCTGTGCACCACATATTATTAAGAGTTATGGTAAGTAAGCCTATTCACACTCAGAAGTCAGACCACTAATATTTGCTGGGCACAAAAGAGATCTATGTCAATTCTGTGCAAAGTGTATTCTGGATTAAGTGAACTCCCAGAGAGTGAAGTACAAAAAACAGTTTGTAAGTTCACAGCATAGTGCTTAACTAAGAACAGCATCAATTTTATCTTCACCCTAAACAGTATTTTACTGAAGTGAGTATTTAAATTCTAGCACATCGTTTATGCAAAATATATTATCTGAACAGAGAATGGTAAAAATTACAAATTAAGTGCCATTTTTTGTGGAAAAAACCAAGATTATACAGCATGTTTGAAAAATGCTGTACATTTCCTTGTTGCCTAAATGTATAAAATGAATTTCTAGGGCTGTTTTCCTATGTATGTTCATGTTTGGCAATGCAGGTCTTTAAATGGTTAAAAAAAAATTAATTTCATTACAAGAATGTTGTCTATGCCTACATCAGTTTATGGAGTGTATACTGTACCATTCTTCATAGTGTCTCAAGCACACTTGTATTAAAGCATTTAAAAAAATAAAAATAAATAAAAAAATGGCTCTGAAAATAGTTCATTCCTAGCACTTTACTGCAAAATACCATGCCTGCATTGTTACTGCATATATCAAGTTTACATAACACTGCACAAGCAGCAGTTACATTCTTAAATCTGTGCCCAGTGTTGAACATAATACCAACCACAAATTAAACTCACACCTTCACAGAGTCACATTCACATATAAGTATGCCCCATCATGGTACCTAAGGTTGTATCCCAGCATACAAGAAATCAGAGCCAAGTGTCTGTAGCTGGGTTGTGGAAGTTGGCTTTGTGTCAGCATCTGTTGCAAACATTTTGCCATCCATGCTCTACATAAGGGGTCCAAAAAGATGAAAACTATTGGGCACAACATTGGGAATGTTGATTTGCTGGTCGACAACCTACCAGGCATAGTGCTGCATCAAGTCACAAGTCAGTTGGCAGAATAGGGCCTGATGATTTCCTTCTTGTTGGACCCCTTACAAATTAACTGGCTGGCAAGTGATTTGCACCAGACACTGACAAGAAGCAAGATGTCATCTCCTGGTTACAGACACTTGGCACCGATTTCTTCTACTACACTGGGAGAACAAGACTTGGTGCAATGCTGTGACAAATGCCAAAAATATCAATGCTGAGTATGTGCAGATCTAATGTGTACCACCTACTACCCATGTGCCATATATACAGTACAGGTCACAATAAAGTTCTTGGCATCAGTGTGCCTGTTACCCTGTTTTTTTTTTAATTCCTTGTGTGAAAGTAAATGTTCCATGCTCTTTTTCCAGTGGCTTTGAAGCATATAGGTTCATATGACTCAGTTTCCAGTGAGCATATATGATATGAATGCAATAAGTAACATCCACTATATGAAGAACGTGGAATGAAACATCTCATTTACATCTAAAACAAAATATTTTAGTATAATATTAAATACATTATGTACACAGGTTTCAGATAGTGACAGCAAACACTCAACAGCACATTAAATACTTTCATATATTTTTAAGAGAATGTTAAGCAGATAAACGCAAACTAGTTGTACATTCATCAAAACCTGCACTCACAACAGTTACAACACCTCCCTGCAGTGGATGAAATGCTACATTACAAGGCAGCATGTAACACTTGTGCCCCAATATTATAGCCAGTGGCTTACTCAAACATTATCAACTCTCAAAGTCAGAGGTGTGCAGCCTCCAGGAATAGAGAGCACTGCTGACCAGTAAATGCATTTTTCAAATATAATTAAGAAACAAAAAATTCAAGTTTTTTGTTATGAAAATTACAACTTTTGGCTTTAACTTTATCTCTGACCCCGTGATAGGCTGGCTGACTAATAAACAGGATCCAATGCTTTGCTAAGTCATTTATACATGATGTGGTATGACATTATTTACTGTCAACAACAAATCTGGAAGTATCCAGAAGTCATCAACTGCCTTATTCAAGATCAACCAATGTTCATAATCAGAGATTAAAAAACACACAGAAAGTGTCAGAGAGAACGGCTAAAAGACCACCAAAGTACCTTCAAAATGCATTACTGGTGAGGCACCCAACTGGCTGAAAATGCTGCATGTTACATGCAACATGTATACATCATATACAAACTGCAAACTGATGTGTAACATCAGTTTGCTGTGGTTACTGTTGTTCATTTGAAAAGGGTGCAGATCCCTGGCTAAGTATTCCACACAATGGAAAGAATTTCAAAACAACCTGCTGAACTGCTGGCAAACATAAATGGATGGGCATCTTCATTCCTACTGTTGTCTGTCCTCCACCAGTTTCATACCCTCTTCCAAAGCGAGTGCCAATAATAATTAATTTTATAAAGAAATTAGGGGAACAACGAATTTAGGAATGGCTTGCATCAATCAGTTCAAAGTATTTTATGTATAGCATATTTTTATATAAACGGAATTCAGATAACAGACATTATTGCCTACTTTACAGTAGCTAAAATGTCAGAATATGATAGAGTATAATGTAAGGATAATATAAGCGTATTCAAGATACTTTAATAGATTTCATCCCATTGTGTCCTTGAAATAATCAAAACAATACCACATTATCAGTCAAACACAACTATATATTATCAGAATACGACCGACAGACTGCATTTACAGCTATAACCTCTTCTACAAACTTGACCGTGAATTTAGTCTTAGGTTGAAGTAGTGTGAGAGAAAGAAGTAAACAGACCGAGATATAGAACTGCGGATTTTAAGTCCAATTCTTGTTAAATGGAAACTTAAAAAAATGTAACTCCAAATTAAGAAACATCAAGAAACAAACAACGTGCATAGAAGAATCATATATGAAAATGAAAGCTATTAATAAATGTCACAATTAATATAAATTTAAAATTTAAAAATTTGAACATTTAAACCTCACTTTATATCTCGGAATTTCTTAACATTTCAATTTTTACAAAATTTTCTCCCAAAACATGGCTGATAGAATAACAATTATTATAATACATAGGGTCAAATCACACAAGCTGAGATTATAATTTGACCATAACTAACTAACTCCATGGAGCAGAGTCCTTCTTGAGTAACTAACCTGCTAGCAGCTAGTAAAGAAATTCCCTGCATTTTATGGAACCCGAAGGTTCATTATCGTATTCACAACAGCCTTCCAACTGACCCTATCCTCAGCCAGATCAGTCCAGTCCATGCCCTCCCGTCCCACTTCCTAAAGAACTATTATCATATTATCCTCCCATCAACGTGTGGGTCTTCCAAGTATAATATGACCAGAATACAAGTAAAGATAAAAAGCATAAGTAATGACTATATATTTTTATCACTATTAAATTAACGACTTATAAGATTTTATTTATTTATACTTTGGAACTTACTATATTCTCTTTCTTATGCAACTTTTAGCCTGTATTTAGTCGGCACGGCAGTGAAAAGCAAAACTATCCTGCTCACCTCTCGTAATACCTACAGATTCGTAACAAAAGTGTTGTATCTTATGTAATCCAAATTCTATTCCGTTGGCTTATTCGACTTCCAAGACTACTGAAAAATAACACAAATATAATATATACTAAAACTGTTAAAAAATCAAATAAAAACTTGTAGTTTTAATATTATTTTTGTCTGCTATTGGCTAACATAGGTTTTACAGTTTTACTGTAATACAAATACTGTGATGTGGGATCCCACAGGAAACAAAAACAAAGATCGTAATGTAGTAATATCAGTTGCATTTTTACCTGCAATTTAAGTCTGTATGTAGCCTCATTACTGAATATTTAACCAGAAACATGTAGCGTTATCTGAGAAGATATACTGATAGTTTTGTTTGGTAATGTGATGATGTTTTGACGTTCAAGATAATTAAAGCAATCACACAACGAAAATGCCCTTCTATGTCACATGTTGGCGCTCTGGAATCCGCGGGTCTCTTGGGCTTACTCTCGTGTCTGCATGGCGGCATGTTGTAACTAAAGGTGACGTACCAATCATCTAGATCATAACAAGAGGCACTTCAGCTCAGTTTATAAATCGCTTTCATTGCGCCAGTAATTTTGCCATTATTATCGCCTTATATACTGTCTCTCACAAGCTATTTGTCATATGATATATACGACACTGTAGGTGTATCACTAAGAGTGCAGCTACAAAGGAGTAAGTGCTACGCACATTACGTGTGGCCACTAGTCAATTCGTTCATACACGTGATACTCAGTACCACCGACACCGTAATCGCCTCTCTTCTCGTACCCTGCGTGTTGCTTTGTAATATCTGCCGTTAGCTGATTTTTCAGGAGAGGCACTTTGGAAAAGAAAGCTGTGACTGGGTTGTATTTTTCTTGTATATCGTGTTGGGTTCGATGGGCCTTACATCTCTTCGCTATGTAATTCACAGCTGTCAAGGACACAAACACAGCTACACCGAGAGTAACCGGCAGAATTACGAAAACAGTCAGAGTGGTGACGTTCCAGGACAATAGGATAGCCCAGCCTGGTGCAGCCCCGTGTTCAGTCTCACTGGTTAGTGTCATGTCAGTAGTAAATTCACGATCGCGCGCTACAACTCTTTCAGTAGTTTTAGACTCACTGCAGGACCTGTTGCCCCCAGCCATCGTCCATAATGTCCTGTATTGTTGTCGTTCCAAACACTTGACCGGTTTGTGGGCTGGTTGCTGCTCCCTTCTCGACTCTGCCCACTGAATTACTTCTGCAATATCGCAGTTGCAACTCCAGGGGTTGTTGTTCAGTTCTAATATCCTTAATTCTGGAACTTCCTCCAAAACGCGTAACGAGATAGTTTGGAGATTGTTGGAGCTGAGGTCTAAGTCGTATAAACTAGGAAGGCTAGAGAAAGTTACGGAATGGATTGTAGTTAGAGAACACGAACTGAGGTCCAGAGACGAGATTGAGGTAGACATAAGAATGGGAAAATCTGAAGAAAAATAGACCAAGTTGTTTCCTCTCAGAGACACGGTTTCCAGTGCCGGGTTGGAAGAAAATATTTTCGGATTGAATGACTGCAATTTATTGTAGGACAAGTCAATATCCCTCATCATCTGAAGTCCGGCAAAGGCGTTTATTTCGATCACCTCCACTTTGCTGTATGAGAGTATAAGAGTAGACAGTCTTGAATAATTGGAAAATGTAGCGTTTTTCAAAATGCTTATTTCATTGTTTGAAAGGTCTAATGTGTGTACTGTGAATGAATTCAACATTGAAGGTATGTCTGACAAGCCAAGGTAGGAGCATTTTACTTCACGGGTGTTGACAAAACCATTCACCGTGCTGCAGCTACACTCTGCCGGGCACATAGCAGTGCCATCGTCTCCGACAGCAGGAGGCAGTTCAGTAGTTTTAGACTCACTGCAGGACCTATTGCCCCCAGCCATCGTCCATAATGTCCTGTATTGTTGTCCTTCCAAACACTTGACCGGTTTGTGGGCTCGTTGTTGCTCCCTTCTCGACTCTGCCCACTGCATCACTTCTACAATATCGCAGTTGCACGTCCAGCGGTTGTTGTTCAGTTCCAGTAGCCTTAAGTCTGGAACTTTCTCCAAAGCGCGTAAAGAGATAGTCTGGAGATTGTTGGAGCTGAGATCTAAGTCGTATAAACTAGGAAGGCTAGAGAAAGTTACGAAATGGATTGTAGTTAGAGAACACGAACTGAGGTCCAGAGACGAGATTGAGGTAGACATCAGAATGGGAAAATCTGAAGAAAGATAGACCAAATTATTTCCTCTCAGTGACACGGTTTCCAATACCGGGTTGTAAGAAAATATTTTCGGATTGAATGACTGCAATTTATTGTAGGACAAGTCAATATCCCTCATCATCTGCAGTCCAGCAAAGGCATTTATTTCTATCTCCTCCACATTGCTGTATGACAGTATAAGAGTAGACAGACTTGAGTAATTGGAGAAGCTAGCGTTTTTCAAAATACTTATTTCATTGTTTGAAAGGTCTAATGTGTGTGCTGTGAATGAACTCAACATTGCAGGTATGTCTGACAAGCCAAGGTAGGAGCATTTTATTTCACGACTGTTGACAAAACCATCCACCGTGTTGCAGCTGCACCCTGTCGGGCAACCAGCTTCACCATCCCCAGCAGCACAATGTACTGTCACAAAGATCAACAATGTGACTATAGGTGTCCAAAGGTACGTCATCGGAAACTGCCGCTTGTATGTCACTCTTTGGGGTTCCTCTGTAGGAATCTGCAAGGGTGTTTCAAGAAACAATTAAACTATTTTTATATTAAATTCAAGATTAACTTAATATTCCAAACTAATGAAATTCTGGAGTGTCCACACAGTAAAACACGCTACTTCCGAGGAAATATTTTACTGAAAACATGATCTACCTAAAATTATAAATCTTTTTAATTTTCTCTTTTAATTTGCTTCAGTATTTGTAGACACAGTAATAATAATAATAATAATAATAATAATAATAATAATAATAATAATAGGAATAATAATTACAACAATCATAACAGCAACATTGTTGATACTGATATTAATTCGCCTCGTTCGAAGGTACTCTTGAGCACTCAATTCATGTCTAACGATTCCAAAATACTAATTTTTGCAGAATTGGGACAACTTAGCTTCCATACTTTAGATGACAAATGTACACGTAATTGTCACTAACGAGTTAGCCATAAACATAAAAATCTAAGCTTTCCAGTTCTGTCTTAATGTACTGTTATTACTACGTAGTAGCCATACTTGGTTGTGATTAAGTTTAGGGCCAGATGATAGCAGCAATACTGGTTTTGTTTCATGGTGTGGGCAATGACTCCGTCCCGGTTGAAAATGTCTTTCCATTGTATTCTGGGTCGTTCCTGAGCTCATGTTACTGCGAGTTTGCATTTAACACTATCTTGCTATCCATATAATAATAGGAGGTGTCTCTGTGAGTGACTTTGTCGGGCGCAACTCGTTAGAAAACAAAGACATAAACTTGAAATTTTGACAAGAGTTTTAAGTTGATATCAGATGTACCGTGCCAAATGTGACTAAAATTGAGGTAACTATCCTTCGGTTGGCATCGCGCTGTCCTACTCTATTGATAACATCTATCAAGCTGTCTCTTTGAACATTTCAAGTTCAAAGCCTGAATATTATTGAAACTGTGATTTCACTTTATTCGTCTATAGCTATGATATATGAACGGTTCAGTTGAAGGGTTGTCCGAGACACTCAGAGCTGACGACGGAAATTATCAAAAATTCCTGCTAAAAGTTCAGAGGGCATTTCATCACTTTCAAATAAATGTTCTAAACATTTGCGACGACACCCATATACATTGGTTGCTAACATCTGTATTTTAATTCATGTTTTTACACATTTTTCATATTTATTTTGTTAATTTTCATAATATTTCTAATTAGGCAAATAAAATGCCAATATTTAAGCCTGATTTGTAGACCCGATCTTTGACGAAAAACGCTATGTGTGTATAGAAACACCACCTAGTCTATCAAGCTGCCGTTCAAGAACACTTCATTATCCCAATATGCATATCCACTTAAATCGTTTATCTGAAAACATGTAAGAGTGGATTAAAGGAGTGATGGAAACAAAAGTTAGATATCGGAATTATCTAAATTCCCCGTTGAATGTTCAGCAGGCTTTATTCTAGTTCCAAATATACATAAATATTATCAATCACATACAACACGCTGCTTATTTAGGAGCTTTCGCGAAAAGCTTCCTCATGTCTGTCTGTCTTTCCACCCCCATGGAATAAATTCTCCCCCACTGGACGGAGTTTCATGTAACTGATATTTATTTTTCTAAACTTTGTCGAGATAATTCAAGTTTAAAAAAAAGTCTGACAAGAATAGCAGGTACTTTACGTGAAGACCAAAATACATTTTTTATTTTATCTCGCTCAGTTCTTCTGAGAAAGTGAAATGTTTCAGACAAAAGTAGTAGAGAAAATCAAAACACACATATTAGTTTGGATATATTTTTTTAATCGTACCGTATATGAGACAGTGTGAAAGTATTTCGCAGATCCGGGCAGGCCACAGGTTAAAATATGGCGCATGCGGATTGCCTGCTGGATATCTATGGCTACAAGCACACACACTCAGAATATGCAATATCTTTTGCTGTTCCACTGCAACATATGTTGCATGAACGCGCCTAAATATTACTTTATACGTACATTGCCTGTCTTGTTGGGTTCTTGTAACAGTGGAGGAGCGTTTGGTCAGCACATATAATCTTAATGTAAAACATCCACATTGGTGTATCAGTCACCAGTATATGTATGTCAATATTTCATTCCCAAGCACCACGTGTTAGTGTGATTGAAAAAACTTTCACACACACACACACACACACACACACACACACACACACATATATATATATATATATATATATATATATATATATATATATATATATATATATATATA
>Ga0268261_10002224_pt1 | contig 13835 bp, 5 predicted proteins | sample TergutNc150P1_FD_190353 | JGI IMG/M metagenome (GOLD analysis project Ga0268261, IMG submission 190353) | Nasutitermes corniger P1 segment gut microbial community from laboratory colony in Florida, USA - Nc150 P1 (SPAdes) (version 2) | ecosystem: Host-associated > Arthropoda: Insects > Digestive... | reverse complement strand
TATCAACTGCAGTAGCCACCTCTGGTTTACCGTTGGAACGTGGTGGTAGCAGTGTTGTTGGTCGTGGTCGGTCCGGATCGACCACGACCAACAACACTGTTACCACCACGTTCCAGCGGTAAACCAGAGGCGGCTACTGCAGTTGATAAGCTCCTAATGATGGGCATGAGGATGCCTGAAACATGTTGAACTGTATTTAAACGACAGGCAATAAATCTGAGAGACTGATGCATCTGTTTGGTTGATTTATTTGAATATGTGATGATGCACGGACTTATAAACCCTAAATCAGTTGCATGTCTGCTGATAAGATATGGAGAAGTATTGTGGTTTGTCGGGAAAGGCGCATTTAAAGTAAAGTCCTCATATTGTCATTGTTTTTGTTGAAATTATTCATGAATTTAAAATTGAGGGACAAGAATGGAACACACACACCAAAAGTGTTATGCTTGGCAAATGTTTCCTAACTTATTTCTCTTATACATGTGTATAATTCATCAGTGAAATACACTTTCATGATTTAGCTGGTTGAGTTTGTGAACTGATGGTCGTAGGATTGAATCTTTCCGATCCTTAAGATTTTATCACTGCTTGAAATTGTAAACATAATACCTACAACAGCAGTAATAATGGTGACAGATAGTTGTTACTGCTGTGACTTGTAGCACCACCACAACCACCAAAGTACATATTTTGACTACATTAAATTCATTGGATGTAATCCCATACTTCTGCACCATTTGTGTGTTTGCATTCTGCCTTTGTATCAGATTTCATGTTCCTAACTCCAATGGATTATTATAATCACCTTAAACAATGTGTTAACAAATGTTGTAGTAGAAATATGGCACATGAAAGAATCATGCAAACTTTTGTTAGCTTGAAAATGAGTGTGTTGTTGAGCTGCCACATATGTTTGACATCTCCCACTTACTAAATGTTGTTAAAAGCACATGGTGTTTTGGAAGCTGACTTCTTCCATCGTCATGTAGAATACAAATATTAGGAAACCAACCTGCTTGGACTGTGGGATGGAGGTAATCTTTGAACCTATTATTTTAGTACTGCTGAAGATAATAAAACATACCTAATCAGAGTTAATTGCTTTTAAATTTGCTCTTTGAGCCATATTTTAATATTTGCTGACAATATGTGTCTTTTAAATAAAACAAAATTTTATACATACTAGGAGCTAGATTTTCCATTTACATAACCACATTCATTGTATTTGTGACTGAGACAGTTTAGTCCTTGTCTCACGCTAAGGGAAGAGTAATAATAATAATATAATAATAATATTTATTAACTGCAGTTGGGTTGTCACCCAGTGGCAGTGGTCATTTTACATACTATGATAAAAGACAATTGGTAACTACTGAATTTAAGTCGGGAGGGCTACATGAGTAGCATGTAGAGGCAACTTGGAAAGGCAGGAACCACCTCAGCATTCGCTCTTGGACCCAGGGAAACCAAGAAAAACCTGTGTCGAGATGGCCGGTCGCAGGACCTTCCGGATAATGACTTATAGCCAGCTGTCCAGCATCAAAGTAAAAGCAGTAATTAAACCAAAGTACAACAACTTATACATAGTTATGATCCATACAAAAACTACTATACGTTCAAGGCATCTAATGACAATACACACAAAACTAAACAATACACACAAATCCAACTCAACCTACAACTTGTGATAAAGGTATTCTACATAACACTGTTTTAAAGAGTAATAGGGTTGTTTGAGAACACGGTACTGAGATAAGAATACATGATGCTGCATGACTATATTACTGCAGGATATGATTGCCTAGGTCTGTATGATCAAAGAAGTTAATATCCAAATGGGTCCTGTTCCCAATGGTTACGGAGTTATGGTGGTTTTTTAATTGTCATAAACACCATCCTATGACCCATGCGTTGTAAGTAACACAACCTTCAACCAGCTGGAACAGGAACAGTCAGCAGAAGCTGCAACTGGTGACTCACGCTGTTCAAAACTTAGTGGCAGGGTGAGTTGTGGCTGGCTGTGGGTTTTATGAAAACCTGCTTAAAACGTAGGTCTGTGTAAACTGAAGGCAGTTTCATGAAGTTAAGTCAAATTTATACTTTCCAATGTTTTCGGCATCATGCTTGTTTAGTTTATTGTGCCATTTATTTCAATAAACCTTACTATCTGTTCTAAGTTTCAAGAGGACATAGCTCTGTAACTGTCCAAAATCGGACACATGTTCATGTGAACTATTTTGATTACAAAGACCTAGAATATCATCTTCTGCAGTAATGTCCATAAGTCATGAGTCACCTTGTATTTGGATATAGATGAAGTAACATAAGGTTGGAAAAAATGCATATTGTGGAGCTTCATGGTTAGTACTCCTCACCAGATAAGAGTTTTATTAGTATCAGATTAAGGAGAATGGGCTGGGCATATATAGGAAAGAAGAGCAGTGCATACAAAATTATGGTTAAAAAACTGAAGAAAAGAGACAACTTTAGATCTTGGTGTAGATGGGAGCATAATATTACAGGAGGTCCTAAAGAAATCAGATGGAAGGATGGAGGATGTGGATTGGATTTGTCTGGTGCAGGTTAGAGACCATTGGACTCTGCTTCCTGGAGTTAAACCACTTATTTATGGACAGTATGGCATTAGAAGTTTAGGATTTTAGTTTGACTGGAGGTTGAAAAGTGCATTCATAATAACTTGCAGTACGACAAGTTTCTGTCTTTTATGAGGCCTAATGTTTATTGGTGCCTTAGTTTAAGTACTTGCTCATAAAATGTTGATACATAGAATTTTAGTGATGCCTTTTTCTTCTTTTGTGGGCTGGATAGCTCAGTCAGTATAGCGACTGACTACGGGCTGGACGGTCCGGGGATCGAATCCCGGTGGGGGCGAGATTTTCCGCCTGTCCAGACCGACCCTGGGGCCCACCCAGCCTCCTGTACAATGGGTACCGGGTCTTTCCCGGGGGTAAAGTGCGGCCGGGGCGTGTTGCTGACCACTCACCCCCTTCTAGTGCCAAGGTCTTGGAAGAGTAGAGCTATACCTCAACCCCCCTCTGGGCCACAACTGGGCCTGTAACGGGGTTACTTTACTTTACTTTTTCTTCTTTTGGACTTTGTCCATCGTCTTAATTTTAATGGAGTATGGACTTTTGGAAGCTGGCTCTGCTTCCATCTTCAGGCAAAATAGGAAGAAGCACTTAATCTGGTGGACCACTTGGAAAGAGCTACTCTCAGTCACTGGGCACCATACACAAGTAAACTTGTTGAGAAATGAAATGGGACCAGATCTTGTGTGTAGGTACTAACAGGAAAATAGTTGTTAAATGTTATACTGTGTTAAAATTGAGATGATGGACAAAGTCCAAAAAGAAGAAGATTGTCAGCTATATAGAGTTGCAGTAGAGTCTTCCCTAGACAACATAAAAGATTTAATAATATGTGTAAAGGGAGGAGAGAATTTTGTTATTTGATACTATACTATACCATGCGTTTCTGTTTTGTTCATTCTGTCACTGTATTGCATCATATGATTATAACTCATAGGATGAACCTGAAGTCCTTGAATGTCTTACATGTGTTTGGTGTGTTGTGTGTTGTAGGCTTTAATATGTCTTTTGTTTCAAGAGTTTGTTCCTTTTAGTAGACTATATATTTATTTTGTTGTTATGAATGGAAAATGAGGGGAAGGGGAGGAGGATGAGAATTGCAAGATAATTGCCTCAAATATGTATTACCTTTAAACCACTAATTCAAAAAAGAACAAAACTTAGTAGTTGTATAGACAAAGATTTTTAAGTTTCACTTCACATATTTCATTTCAGAAACTGACCAACAGTAAACACTGTCATATATTCTCCTAGATGATTAATATTGAATTATTAATGTTATTAGCAGAAGCCACTATGTGTACTGTGTGGGCAGATAAAGAATATGTGGTGGTTTGTTTAGTGACTAATTCACTTCCTCTTCTCTGCTTCTCCCTGCAGGTCTCAGTCGTTCCGTCATTCGAGCTCGGCTCACTCGAGTGTTGCGAATGTGGGAACCAGCTTATCAGCACACCCCTTGTTACCTCTTGGAGATAATGCTGTCGGTAGGTGTTCTTATGCAGCAGGCCTTTTTTTATGTTGAGTTTTTTAATTTTAATTTAATTTTTTTCTTCTCTTGATTTTCATGAGATCTACTCCATTTGCCACTTGATAGGTGTTTACTGGTGTTAACCACCCTATGCATTGTTGTTCATTCTGATGTTTTGTTGCTGGATGCATGTGCAGTTTCCTATTAAATGATTTTGGTAATATAACAATTTGATTACATTGAATTGAAATTTTTAAGCCATATCATAATCCAAGAAATTCAAGAATATATATCTGACAGCACTTTGAACAAAAGTATCAACTATTTTTGTACTACATTTTAAATTTTGTAAAAATGGCTGTAAATCCATCACCTTGTATATATTAATTATAGGGTACATTAGAATGAGGTGTGGCAGTTGAATTGTGACATGGTGTATATGGCCATTCCATTTATTCCATCAAATATATGTTTTGACTCCTCTTTTCATATTAAAATAGAAAAAAAGTTTTGTAGCCATTGAAATTAGGGCGTGGTGACATAGCATACAGTGTGTGGTATTTCCTTAATCATAGTCACTGTTCTCCCATACTTTCCCACATTCATATTACTTTTTCCTCAAATTATGAAAAGTCTGAATATCTGAAAAGCATGTGCTCTGAAATGTAATAATTCTTCCACTTTTTGTTCAGGTAAGTGCACTGGTTGATGAATTCATTCCCATCAGGGTATTTTTTTTTTAATATATCATTATGCTTGTAGTGAATGGTTGTATAGTTCATGTTTCCTTTTATGTTTTAGTTTTCTGTTTTTTCTTTTCAGTGAATTCTGCTGTCACTGAAACTGGTAAAGTCATATGGAAGGAAAGAAATGCTCTTAGAAATTATGTTTTGATGTTGTGCTTGTAATCATGGGTGTCAGAACTGGTTCCAGGTGATTTTGTAACCTGGTTTGATCTGAATGTTTCACTGTGTATCTTTTTCCATATTGGATCCTCTAAATCTTACATAGCATTCTGATTGTTATTTGCCTTACTTACCATTCTTTGTTACCTGTTTGTATTCTTTCAGAGTAGATTGTAAAGGTTCACATAAAATTTGAAATGTTTTTATTCTACTTCTTACCTTGAACTACATTTTGCTTTTCGTCTATAACTGATATGTTTAATCCATGCACATTGCAGTCGGCACTCCAGCCTCTCTCTCATGCGGGTCGATGACACTGGGTTCAATGATAGAGCACCAGCGGGGAGTGGGCACACACTCACACCACCACCACCACCGCCACTCCAGCAGGGACCGAGCTGGCAACGTGAGTCCTCTCCTGTCTCCGACACACACTGCAGATATCCACGACTTCGATACCCGGGACCTGACGAGGATTACAGTAGGAGGCATAGGGACTATGAGTCCATCACCACCCCTCACCACCTCCCTGTCACCGGGCACATCGATCACATCCAGCCCACAGCATTTCTACCCGGGTGGGCGCCAGACGGACGACGAGGAGCAAGAATACACCACTGCAGTGACAGAGCAACGGGGTACACCGGGTACTGGCGGGAGTCAACGCCAGAGTCCTTACCGACACCAGAACACAGGTCAGAGCAATTATGGCAACACCCAGTCTCGCCAATTTCCACATCACATTCACATTACTACTTCTCAAACCCAAACTACTACACGTATTATCACACAGCATCCTACAACCCTGCCTCGCTCTAACACTAGCAAATCTAAATATAGTCCTTCTAACCGTATGCAGCAATCTGACAGGAAGTCTAACCAGTTTGTGTGTAGGCATGATTGGCAGAGGAGTGCCAGCTGCAGGAATCTGCACACTGACAGTAGATTTGAAAAGGGACAAGAAGGGAGTACTAGTATCGATCCTGTAAGGAATGGAAGGGTGTACTATGAACCAGTGTACAGACAGGAGCGTCTTACAGAATCTCCCATCACACGTTACGATGATAGTCGGCGAGTTTGTTACAGTGCTGCAGGGAGCAAAACACATTCAGTTGACCGAAGTTCTGGTACAGTTTCTGATACCAGGATCTACTCAAGTAGCTATCCTGGCACAACCTCAAGCCTCTCCACAGAAAGTGGTGGTGGCGATGAGCCGGGGGGAATGATGGAAGCAGGAAGTGAATGTATCTTGCTGACAACTGGTGGGATGGACTCAGGGTCTCAGGAGGAAATTCTGTACTCACATGATGACCTCTCACATGATTCTTATGAGCTCTTGGAGCGTGAGGGAGAGGAGGAAGGGGACGATGAACAAGAGGAGGATGATGAGGGTGGGGATGCAGTGAGACGCAGGGTCAAGTCATTCGCAGGGACAAGATCCTGCAGTCTCGAATCTGGTGGGGACATCCTTCCAATGGATGATGTTGACGAAATGTCCGGGATTGGCCATGATGATATGGCTGTATTTCAAATGGATGAAATTGAAACTGTAGGTTCTGGAACTTATGCTACACCAACAGGTGGTGAATCTAATCTTCAGAGTATGGTAGTTGAATTGCAGAGTATAGGCACTGATATTAATGAAGGAAAGGTTCTGGACTTTAAGTTAGATGACAGAAATGTAACAGTAGATAGTAGAGAACTTCAACCATCGTTGCAGGAACAATTGGTACAGTTTCAGCCACATGAACATAAGGGTTTTAATGGCACAGATCTAGCAGTAAAGACTAATAGGGATGAAGAGAGTGTGGCATGTGTACAGTATGAACACAAACGTAGAACCAGAGAGGAGGAATGTATGTCTAGTTCAGATGAACACATTACAGGAGAGAATGATGGACTTACCTACACAGGAATTAGCAAACAAGCGCAGACACACTTTCTAGAATACAATGCCAAATGTAAGCCAGGGTTAGTCATAGGTTTTGATAGTAGAGAAGAGGTACTCATCAGTGGTGGTAGGAATGTAAGTAATTCTCACACTCCTGTTGAAAGGGCAAAAAGTGACCCACATACTAGTAGTTTTAGGACAAAGGGCAGTAGTAAGAGGAAAAGGCGTGTATTAACCCATCAGAAATCAATAGATATGTCTCCAGCTGATAGTGGGGAGTCAGATGATGAAGGGGAGGGAGGTGAATCTGCACGTTATGCCACCACTATGGCTGTAAGCCATAGTGAATATAACATCCCATATACATTGCACAAACGACATGCAATGAATGGAACTGCTCCTACCCAAGAACCTGCAGTACCTTATCCAGTAGAAATGTTGACTGATGATTATAAAGCACATAAATCAGAAATGAAGTTAGTGCTAGAGGATAAACATGATGGTCAGTTAGGTAGAATGGAGAAAAATAAAACATTAGATAGTGTGCAGGTACCTCAGCTACAGAGTTCTGATAGTTATGGTTGCTTTGAAATGGCAGAAAAAGTAGGAAAAATGTATGATGGTGCAGACACATTTGTGCAGATTGTTAGAAGTGATGCTGCTCGTTGTGATACAATGGAAATCTCCAAAGTTAATATTTCACAGGATGTTGGTACAGATGATGATAAGATATTAGAAGGGGCAGTGAAGTCGAATGTTATTTTTGGTTCAGCACAGATAGTTGAAACTAAGAACAAAAATCTGGATACAGTCCCCGAGGTACCAAGTGCAGTGACACCTGGTTTTGCACCTAGACATATTACAAGTAATGATGATGAACATGGGGAAAAATCTTCAGCAGCCCCAAGGAAAAGTAAAGTGGGACCTTCAGCTGAATTACCTGCAGCATCATTGCTGCCTCGTAAGCGTGAACGCTCTCCCATTCTGTTTGCACGAGCTCGACTTGGTCTGTCGGAAGGCTCTGCATTTTCACCAGTTCGTCATATAGGATCTCCTGCATCTTCACGTCGAGCCAAGTCCTTGGATGCCCCAGTTGTGGCTGTGCATCGCCTTCCACCTGCTGATGCTTTTTCAAGCAAAGATGACACTTTGGACAATGGCATTGGAAAGTCAGATTCTGTGAAGCCTCTGGAGATTGTAGCGAAACGACTACCGTCTACTATAGAAGATGAGAGTGGTATTTCAGAAGAAAATACTCAAGATTTATTAGACAAACGGCTAGAACAGGAACCTCAAAAACAGACAGCTCAGCCATTGAGGAACCATACTGCAGTGGATAAGGTGGTTTTTCACAGTGTTCTAGATTCATCACATCTAGGAAAATGCGGTCTTCCACCTCAAAATGCTAACTTGAAATTCTCATCTCCAGAAATTGCTTGTAGGTTTGTGGGCAAGGGTGCTTCTTCTGTTATAGATAAGGAAAAAGTAGTTTATGAAAATGAGAAGGAAACATTTGTGTCAAAGAAAGAGGAGCCTGTAAAATCTGCAGCAGTACAGGTACCTCAGAATGATGCAGTTATGCAACAGTTACCCATACCAGTAGAGATGAATGTCAGACCGCAAACTGAAGTATGTATTTCAGAAGTACGCATGAATACCAGACCTCAAATACCTTATAAACCTGCAAATTTGAAGCCATTAAGAGGTGGTGATGATGCATTCTTGAAAGGTAAGAGTGAACAGATAGGAGAACATGTTTGTGTACATTCTGCTGTTAAATGTTTTGCTGATAGTAAGAATGAACAGTCACAAGAACGTATAGGAAAAGACAAGTCTGAAGAATCCCATCCTCAAAAAACAGAGAACCTTAAATCACCTCAGGGAACAGATTCTGAAATTGATGCCAGGCATGAAAATGCTGCAAGAAAGGTGACTAACACAGGAATTAGCTCTACAGAAGGTTGTTTTTCTGATACTGTAGTGGATATGCATCAGGAATTACTCCATGTATCAGAAGAAGTTTCTTATTTTCAAAGTGGTTCTAATATAAGTTATCAATTAGATCAACATTTTAAGGAGAAAGGAAGAAAAATTCTCCATAAAGACAAAGATGGGAGCTCTGGTGATTACCAGACATTTGATGATATTGAATTACCTCCTGAAATTGGGTACCAGCCCATTTCTGTGCATCCAGAAGTGGTTATTAAAGAACTGAGCAACAAGAAGAAACACGTGACTCAGAGTTTTGAGTACAGTGATCCTTCATTTATGTCTAAGCAGATGTATGAACTAAGCATGAAAGAAAGCACATCATTGAAACTGTGTGATAGTGCAAGGGTACCAGTTGAACCTGAAGCAAGTCTACCAGTTGTAGCCACAGATTCAAAATCTGAAAGCCATGTATATCCCAAAATTGAGAGTCTTGACATGAAAGTTGAAACACAAGTTGCCAAAGTGGAAGCAGCATCTCTACATATATCTGAAATTGAACCCAAGGTTGGTCTAGTTTCACTAGAGAAACAGAGTATTTGTGCAGCTGAGTCAGAGACTTCACTGCCTCCAGCATCCACATCACAGTTTGTACCATCCTTTCAGCCTGAAAACAGAAAAGGAGAAGGATATACATCTCAGATTCCTGAGAAAAATGAAATTCCTGGAACTTTATTAGTATCTGCCATTTTGCCAGATACCTCTTTACCAGAAGCTGACAGAAAGAACTATGCAGTTCCAGCAGCAAAGGTGGAATATCAGACAGTACTGTCAAAGGACTGGCAAATTTCTAGGCCTGGGACATTTAATAAGAGGGTTAAAGCACAGCAGATAGAAATTATTAAAATTGAAAATAATTCCTTAGAAAAAGAAGAAGCTGTAGCAACATCCGATGATGAAATTCCTGCTATTCCTTTGGATGAAGAAGGAAGTAGTCTGGAACGCTGGGTTTCAGTTGAGGATATACATGAAGAACTGTTGGCAGCTGATCATGCCCTAAAAGGAGCCCTAGATCTAGGCCAAGAGTTTCAGTATATAGATGAAGAAGAAAGGAGAAGCCCGGATACATGCAGTGATTATGACAACTTAAGTTCATCACCATCTTCTCATGTCCATGCTCAAAACACAGAGCCCCCCCTGGAACAAGCAGAAGAGTTTGTGGAAATTGAATTGGACAGGGGTAATTCTGGTCAAAGGAAAGGAGATGAAAATGGAACTGTTGAAAACATTTCTGGCACTAAAACACATGATTTATTAAAAGTAGATTCTGAAGATAAAACAGTAATAGTTGCACAAGAGAAGGATTCTCCTGTTCGCAGTTTGGAAACTAAAGAACATATGGCAGAGATTGCAGTAGGAGGTAAAGAGGTGAAAGAAACTGTAGCATGTATTGTGGAAAAGGAGAAGTCACTGATACATACAGAAGTAAGTAGGGAGACCTCAGCAGCAAGTTCTGTCGAGGGAAACGACTCTGAATTAACTGTGGAGAGAGTAGTTGATGGAAGGATGAGTGCTGTGTCGCTAAAATCAAATGGTGGTCACAGTATTCAAAGAGAACAAGAACAAGTCAAGATGAGTGAAGGGAAAGAGTCTTTGGGAAATCTGGTTGACTCTGGAGAGCAAACACCAAGGTTATTAGACCTTAAAGAGGAGAATCAGCAGTCCATAATGGATAATGTACGGTTGGTCAGACAAGGTGAAGTGACCACAGGTCTTCAGGAAAATAAATTGGATGGCAGGAGCAAACGAAAATGGGAGGAGAGAGTTGTTGTTGATGAAAGTAAAGATAATTCAGATACTTTGAAACCAGAACAAAAGCCATTGATGGGGATTGACTCACCTGAATCTGTCAAAGACAGTAGAGATGAGGAATCACCTGAATCCATGAAAGATGATAAAATTGTTGCTGAAAGAAGTAAGTCAGAAGAAGAAGCATCATCATCCTCATCTTTGGCTCTTCCTGCAAGAGTAGAACTCTCTTCTACTTGGCGACCATTTCTGCTTGAATCCAGTGGCAGCTCTAGTTTGGAGGAAGGATTCTTTCCTCCTGATGAAGAAGAGGCAACGTCAAGCCCATCAAACAACGGACGAGAGGAAGCAGCAGCTTCCATAGACTTTCCAGCTACCTTTGGCTATCCTTGTATAGGTGATGTGATCACAAGTGTAGGAGGCTATGGAGGGCCTGGAGTGTTTGCCTTATCACGCACTCTCTCTCGTATCAGTGAAAGAAGTACAACTTCAGAACAGGAACGTTCTGACTTGGATGATGATTCAACCAAACCATCATCTAGGTCACCATCAGTAGATGATGAATCATTGCTCTCTAGTGATCACCAGCCAAGTCTTTCATCAGATCCACCCTCTGGTGGCCCCACAGTAGATGAAGATGTTTGTAGAATAAAACCACCGGATGTAGGCACTAAGTCGGACACATCTGCAGCTGGCTCTTCACCCAGTAATATGTGCATACCACCTCCATTACTTTCAGATGATGACTGGCCTTCTCCACCAACTTCTTCATCCCTGTTTGGAACCCCAGTTGTAAGTCATGTGGAAACCTTTTATATGGAAATTCACCCAGAGGAAGCTTGCAAAGTGATGGTTATTGATTCTACTACTGATCAAACTGGTGGGGATGGTAGTTCAACTGATGAGAATCACACACTTCAAGATGAAGATGATGACTTCTTGTCAGGAGAATGTCTGTCTTCATCAGCAACAACATTGGATGGCACTGTAAAAGTTGCTGTGAGACCAAAGTGTCCTTCACATTACTGTACTGGAAGTTCACTTAGTGAAGACACATCTATGGGCCTCTCACTCTCTGAATGGTCCAGCAGTACGAGCACAGTTAGGCCTCAGTGCCCTCTTCATTACTCTGATGCAAAGAGTGACAGCACTTCACTTGATGATCTTGGGCGATCAGTACCTGATCTCCCAACCAGTAGCAGAACTTCACCAAATAGGACCAGAAGCCCTTCTTACTACTCTGGAGCAAAGAGTGACACTTGTCTTGATGACTGCAGTCCTACCAGATTGGGAAAGCCTACTTCAGGGCAAAAATCACGAACTACATTTCATGCAGCTTCCAAAAGTCTAACCAATGTTGATACCTCTTTTGATGATGTACCAGTACCAGTTATGTCCTCTGAGAGGCCAGTGAAAGTTGTAAGGCCGAAGTGCACTCCGTATTATTCAACGGCACATTCGGATGAAGGGGATAGGGTGTTGGAAAGAGCAGTTTCCAGGCAAGGAATGGCAGAAGAAGAACCCTTGTCACAAAGCCTGGAAGCACCTACAGGATGGTCAAATGAGAGAAGTGTATGTACTCATTCTGTTCAACAAATAACTGGCCCTAAAGTCAAATCAAAATGCTATTCATACTACTCAACTGCAGCAGCTGCTAGGAGTCCGCAGAGTGATGGAGACACCTCCTCATCTCTTGACGGATCAAATGTTACAGAGAGAGTTACACGTGCACCCAAGAGAAGGAAGTCACAGCCCAAAAAGAGGCATAGAGTTACTGTTGATTTGGAAGTAAGGGATGGACAAATAGTTGAAGTCTCTACATCAGCTGTGGAGACTCTGTCATCTGGTGATCAGTCACAAGTTTCTACCCAAGGTACTGCAGATTCAAAATCCACAGTTATGTTTGTGCCAAAGCAGTCTTCTGTGTGATACGTCATGGCTGTAATGAATTAAACATTTAGAATCCATTTTTTAGATTGGCAACATACTGATTATTATAGGAAGTCAATATGGTATTTTCTATTACTTGAGAAGTCTGAATACTGTTTGAGGACATAAAACTATATAGGTGTCTTCAGTACTGAAGTCAGTGTTTTTTTTTTTTTTTTAATCTTTTGTGAAGAGCTAGGGATGTGCAAGAGGACTTTGGATTATTGCTTTATAAACACATGCATGCACACATGCCGACACTGTTTTCTCTCTCTTTGAGCTCTTACAGCTGTACTGAATTGTTGATTGCTTCTTCTTGCTTTTTATCCTTTTCCTCCTTATATGGTTGGTTAACAATCTTTGATCGAGAAATGAGGGAATAGTTGAAGTACATACTCAGTAGATAAATCAGGTGTATGGGAAACCATGTTGGTAGCAGGTGGCTGATTTTCAAATTTGAAAGTTGTCTTTGTAATCATCTACATGCAACCTTTTGTGAAATTGTGTATCTCTTTTATGCGTGTGCATGCACTTATGTTCCTTATCACAAACGTGGGTTCAGTTTTCATTCCTGTGTAAGTAATGCTTTATAGCTGTGTTTATACTTTTGTGGTGTGTTATAGAATTACCATGAGCACCCCATTGTATTGTTAGTATGTAACTTAATTTTTTTTTAAAAAAACTTAATGGTGGTCCATCTGTGAAGCTTAAGATTAGTGACTTATACTCAACCATCATTGTTGTCAGAAAATTTGTAATTTTCACAGTGCAGTTTGGGTACAATGTATTTGCATACAGCTGGATATCAACTGAGAGGTTAAGTGCACGGTATCCTTTACACTGCATCCTTACTGTGTAATACAGTGTTAAAAGGAAAATTTGAATAAATTACATTGAAGAGTTTCACAGTAAGGGTGGTTAACCTTTAAGAACCGTGCGTTCTATATATAGGACAGGCGTACCACTACCCTCCAGATGTTGCATTTTATATATTTTTTTCAACAAATTATAAGTACAAGTATTTTAAACATGCTGTACACTCTCCGTTTTTCTCTTCAAAATGCCGTTTATTTCATAATGCTGCCTTTTTTGGTTCCTGTATTATTCACATTTTACGTACAGAGTGTGCTAAAATTTAAATGTAAAATTTAAGGTTTGTAAGTCTGTGCATCATCGTACAATTCAAATAAATTACCAACCTGATGCAACAGTTTTTCAGTTTATTATCCTGACGTTTGTTTACAGCTCAACATGTTTCGGGCGTTTTCCCGCCCATCATCAGGAGCTCAATG
>Ga0268261_10002223_pt1 | contig 13838 bp, 5 predicted proteins | sample TergutNc150P1_FD_190353 | JGI IMG/M metagenome (GOLD analysis project Ga0268261, IMG submission 190353) | Nasutitermes corniger P1 segment gut microbial community from laboratory colony in Florida, USA - Nc150 P1 (SPAdes) (version 2) | ecosystem: Host-associated > Arthropoda: Insects > Digestive... | reverse complement strand
TGATCACTCGTCCAGAGGAGTCCTACCGACTGTGGTGCGTCGTCGTGTGTGATCTAGAAACATCAAGAATATGCGCTCCATATATATATATATATATGACATTAGTAGCCTAAGGGTTAAGTTAAAAGCTAAGGATACAGCTGTGTAATTGTTGAATGTGAAGCATAATTTGCCTTTATACAGTAGATTTCATTGTGGTGACTAAGTCAGGAATAGCAACAGCATGAATGTGGGAAACCAGAAACACATATCTTTTGGTTGGAAAACCTCATGGAAGAGACCATGTGAGACGTCTGATGTACACAGAAGGGTAATATTGAAATGGGCCCTAGGTGGATGGTTCAGTACAGTGCCCGGTTAAATGTAGTGACAAACTGTCAGGTTTCATACAAAAACAAAATGGAATTTCTTTATCAGATAAACAGTTGCCAACTGCTCAAGGAAAATCCTACACCATAGAATTGTCAAACAAAGAATGCTCCTGTGAAATTCTGAGTATCTAGCTAGGCAGTACTCATTCCTTTAACTTTTGACTTGAATTTTTATACTTCACCAGGTCCTTTGCTTATAACAAAATACATGAAACAAGTATGTGTTTTGTTCAGATATAGACAGTTGCATTGTTGGTTCCAGGATTGCCACATTTCACTACGGGTTATATGCGCAATTGGGGTCGTGACACTTTTATAGCCCTAAGAGGCCTCTTCATCCTCACTGGGAGGTACCAGGAAGCTAGGTAAACTCTCATTCCTGCAATCCCTTCATATTTTAAAAATTTAACATAGAAATTACAACACATGGTAACTTACAGAAAAGTACCATGCCACAAGTGAACATAGCAACATCATTATTGGTCAGCTTAACCTTGCTTCAGCATGTTAAGGCATATGTTCCTTCTCAGACACAGTTGTATTGTGTAGTTGTCATTAGGATATGAGGTTTGTGAGCAATACATGTGCAACCTTTCAAGGTAATGAAAAGGAGAAATGCTTCACATGTTTTGGATGGTGTATGTTGTTTGAGTGATATCACAATTTGAAGGACGGTCATGAACTGTTGAAAGACAAGCCATGCAGCAAACAGCCTGCAACATCACAGCATGAAGACAGTGTAAGATGAGAGCAGGAGGTTATTCACTCTGACCGTTATCAGATGGCTGAGATGGATGCAAAGGAACTTTGAACTTTGATAGGCAGTTGCCCCACCAATCACAGTAAAGATATAACTATATGTCATAACGATAATAATAACAAAATAATATGATGACTGCACAAAGATCAGTGGTGAGTTCATGAGAACAGACTGTAAATATCTGGACTGTCTCACAAACCATCACAGATAAAGACACTTCTTCCTTTCTTTAATGATTAATAAAGTTAATAGCAGACCTCTCTGTTAGTCACCATTGCTGCAAAAAGTAATGAAATTTTTGTAGAACCACTTGAAATAAAATATGATGTGTGGAAGTACACAATTTTTTACACCAATTAAATGTAGTCTTCATTAATACAAATATTAAAGGAGAATCTCCAACGTGTTTTGGTACAGGTGTACCATCTTCAGGGAGAACACAACGCCAGTTTTAAAAGCCATTTGTTTTTTGAAACTAGCATTAAAATAACTTTAAAATTATATGTGAAGTTTCCTTGACTGGCAGTACATTTGGCACCTGAAGTGTATTTCTGAGGTCCAACATAAACAAGGAACACAATACACAAGGAGGTGTTTACCAGTCTAAGAGGGTAATAATTTACCTGAAGCATCTTGTAAAGTGGGTGCTTGACTATCCTGTGACATTTCAGTCACTGCTTGTGCAGTAGCAGCTCATCAAGCATTGCACTGGATTGCTTGACCAACCACCACGTTCTCCCAGGCTTGCAGTATATGACTTCAACCTATTTCTGCAGATGATGGACCAGCTGACAAGTGTCACCTTATGGATTCAGCAGATGTTCAAGTAACTTTGAAGACAGCATTTCAGTTAACACCTGTAATTAACACTGAAAGAAATGGCTTTCTGCTGAAAGAGTGTTGAAGTGAACTGCATCTAAGGGCAAGCAGTAATATGAAAACATGACCGATTCTTGAAACTTCTATATTTACCCAAATATAAGGCGAGAATCTTTTCCTAATTGATCATCTGAAAACTGGGGGGGGTCACCACATAATCACACACAGAGATCAACATCTTGATGCTGCATATATACAATTTACGTCGACCTCCTGATGATGAGCGGATTGCGCTCGAAACATGTAGAGGAATTTAATTTTATATAATTTATGTGAATGAACAAGAAATTTGTGTGTCAAGTTGGTAATAATAAAAAAGTTAGAGATCAACATGTTCAATATAAGTATCTTCCAGAGAATTGAAGAAAGTAGTCTTATATTTTCATAAATGTGGTAAATCTGTCTTGGAACAATGGATCTGGACACTACATGGAGGAAAACACTGAATGGAAGAAATTTCACACCAAGATAGTAGAGGCCATTAAAACTGAAGACTCAGTGAGGAAAACACAGAATGGAATAAATTTCACACTGAGATAATAGAGGCCATTAAAACTGAAGACTCAGTGAGGAAAACACTGAATGGAAGAAATTTCACACCGAGATAATAGAGGCCATTAAAACTGAAGACTCAGTGAGGAAAAAAGTAAATGCAGGTTGAAGTACACTTTACTGTTGTCATAATTGAAATGTTGAACCCACATTAAGAACTTCTGAAAAGAAACATAAATCCTGCTAAGGAAGTATAACAGAATATAAAGCAGTGAATTAAAACAGTGTTTACCAGTTATTTTACTGTAGATGTACAATATTTAGGCTATGGAAGATTAAATGGCTAACTAAATGAGAACCATTTTTCCCATAGTTAATGTGGGATTTTTAATATGTAATTTTTAGGTACCATATCCTGGGATATGCAGCATGCTTGCGACATGGGTTAATACCAAACTTGTTGGATGGTGGAAATAACTCCCGATTCAACTGTCGTGATGCTGTGTGGTGGTGGTTATACTGTATACAGAGCTATGTTCAAGAGGTCCCTAAAGGAGAATCTATTTTGTTAGACAAAGTTTCTCGTATCTTCCCCACAGATGACTCGCCACCCATTCCACCTGGTGAAGTGGTAAGATCATTTCAGTATTTTGCTTTTTGTTTTTTATGTAATGATGTGCTAATGAGGTTATTAGTACTACTACGCATGCATTTCGTGAGTTGGAGAACAGGTTACACCATTTTCATCTATTAAAAAAAAACTTCACCTGCACACACAATTTAACAGTACAAAAGAAATGGAATAGAACATCTTGCAAAAAATGGTGCCGTTTAGGATCCCTCAGCCAAATAAGGATTAACCTTTAAATGACCAAGTTGGTATTTAAATGTTAGTGTATTATTTATAAAGAAACATATTACTTGAAGAGAAAAAGATAAAATTATGAAATAAACGGCATTTTGTGAAAACATGACAAAGATTATGAAGCATCTTTTAAAAATTCAGTAAATTTCCATGTTGCCTAAATATATAACATGAATTTCTAGGGGCACTATTAACATGCATTTGCAGGTTAACTATACACCTGTAATAAGAAAACACATTTAATAACCATGACAGGCCAATGAGGCCTAACTGAGAAGGTTATAATGTCTGACAGTGGACTGAGCACTTTCTGCTCAGACTGAATTGTTCTACATGAAACTTTAACTGTGTAACACATGTTTATTTCACTTTGCTTTTACATATATCGATAGTCACCTAAACAAGAAGTTTCATGTGAATGATTTAGCAGCAAAGCCTGTATCAGAAAGATGCCCCATTACGGACTAGATAGCCAGGGCTCAAATCCTGACAGGGAATTCGAGATTGCTATCTTCATAACCAAATTCAAAGTGGTTGTGAGGCCAGAGGCTGTTTCCTTGGGGATCAGGCAGACAGATCATAAGGTAGACAACTCATCTTAGTGTAGTGCTGATGTCCAGAATGTATGCAGCCCTGCAGCTTTTTCCCTAATTTGTCTCCTTGGCATGTTTGTAAGGCCCAAAGGCAATTTAACTTTATATTACAGGTAGATTCCACTGACTCAGGATAAGATCTAGTGTAGGCTCTTATGAACACAAAAAGTAGAGAATTTCTTGACATCCTAAGCAACTATTAACTTCTCAAAAGAACTTTGCTGCTTATCGTTAGTTGCCATAATTGCACTGTTATTTCAAGCATCTTTTATTATAAGCTAATTTAATAATGAAATTAAACCACTATTTCAGGATCAGCCACTGTATGATGTTATGCAAGAAGCCTTGAATGTCCATTTCCAAGGTCTTCATTTCCGTGAGCGGAATTCTGGTCATAATATTGATGCTCACATGACCGATAAAGGTTTCAACAATGAAATTGGAGTTGATCTAGAAACGGGTGAGTATTCAACGTGGAGTAAAAAAGATATAACCTTATGAACTGTCTAGGATTAAAACTGAGGAAAACCTATCATCATCATCACCACCATCATGGAGTTGGGCCACTCGTTGACCCATTCCCGTCCAGCACACCCAGAAGCTGTTAATTTGTAATCTCATTTAAAATTTATTCTTCAATTTTGTGAAAAGTAATTGTTGTGAAATTTTTATTTTTTACCAGATGTGATTGCTATGCCAAACATGTACACTAAATGATAATTGGTCATTTTGTATATTAGACTAACTGAACATATTTACAGTAATAAGTTACTAGTGGGAAATCAGTTTGGTTTCAGAAAAGGCATAGCATCTGAAGACGCCATTTTTAAACTAACAAATTAAATTTTAAGTTTCAGATGCCAGGGAATCACCCAAAAGAAAGAACAGAACATTCACAACATGGTGAAAGTTTGAAATCATGAATCTACTTATGTTTCAACTCAATTTGGAGCAACTTGAAAAACCTCATTTACACACCTATGTTGTTTGGAAGGGCACAATAATTTTCAGAACAATGTTCTCGAGTGCTGGATAATCCACAAACCTGGAAACCAATGGAGTTACTGAAAAGAAGCCATGTTTATCTGTTAATGTTCATTTGTAAAATGTAATCAAGTGAATCTAGACCCATCAGAAGGTCATGACAGTAGGCTGTGAATCACTGCATTACAGGACCTTACAACCTTTTTTGAGAAAATGCTCTTCATCATTACCTTACATACTGCAGTGCACCTGGAACAAGTGTTGACTGTGCACAATTCCATTTATTTGAATTCTCAAATTCAATTTGCTTTTTGGTAATTTGGTACCATCTGTGTGCATTATTGATTCTGAGTTCTAGAGTACAAGAGCACTGTGGAATTTACATATACCTGCTGTAGATGGGTGTATACTTCTATATATCGTGTCAATTTTTTGTGAAGATTTATAATCTGTAGTGTTTCTCCCCAGATTTTTATCATAACTTTATTTGTTTGTTAGGTTTTGTGTTTGGTGGTAATGTATGGAACTGTGGGACATGGATGGATAAGATGGGATCGAGTGAGAAAGCTGGTAATCGAGGAAAGCCCGCTACACCAAGAGATGGTAGTGCAATTGAACTTGTAGGACTCAGCAAAGGAACGCTGCGATGGTTGGCAAAGCTCCATTCAGAGGGTAGATTCCCACATGGTAGTGTTAGAAGACAGAACAAAGATGGTGAGACTTCATTTTTTGGGGTATCCAATTGAAAGATGACACATCATGAATCCCTTTAATAGGAACTTCCAGAACAGCTTAAAATCAGCCAGTTCGTATGCTAATATAATTACAGATTGCTGAAAAGTGAGTTTAAATGTTCATAAATTAGCTATTTCCTCTGACAGTAATACCATAATGTGAAAGGACAGATGATTGCTGGATACTGTTATATGTCTGGCATAAAAACATTAATTACTTCATGTACACAAAAGACCAACAAATATAGAAGATACTGTCTTAGTTATCTTAGTATTTCCACTGCACAAGGACAATGAATATTTCAAGATATCTCATGGCAAAAGTGTTGTTCATACACCGCAACTGAAGTACAGTCGCCAGAATTAGTGTTGATAACTTGCCATTAATTATGCTGTTACTAGCATATATCCTCTTGCAGTTTCAATCAAAGAACTGTTGCAGTTATCAACATTATATTTGATTATATTATATTTATGATGGACAATTTAACCACATTATTATTGTCCTATATAAAAGTGCACACTATAATGAATTTATTTTTCCTTATAAGACCATTTCAAATGGTCATTTAGAAAATGTTAATTAAAAATGTGTTACAAGCAACTCACTGTAAAGTAAGAGTCCGCTGATATAGAGAACAATGAACTACGCATGTGTCAAGTTTTATAAACTGCACAGCTTGTAGCTTAGAAAACTGCTTATAAAATTCATAATATTATTTTTGCCAAGGTATGATTTGCAACTCCCCTTAAGATTAGACACAGTACGAATATCAAATGTTCCCTTTACTGGATTCCAATTCACAGGCTCTGTCATCACATGGACATACAAACAGTGGGAGGACTGCATTGCTGAAAATTTTGACAAGAAATTTTATGTACCTCTAACACCATCCTCCACTGAACCTCACCCTGATTTGGTCAATCGCCGAGGGATTTACAAAGACTCTTGTGGAGCAGGGCAGCCTTGGGCAGACTATCAGCTGCGGTGTAATTTCCCCATAGCCATGGTTGTTGTGAGTATAATTTAATTACCACTGACATAAGTCACAGGGACTGCTTAAGTGTCTTCCATCTGAGAAGAGTGAACACTTGGAGTCCACATTTTTAAAGATGGCAGGAATCATAGGGTGGAATTTCCATTTTATTTTGGTCATATGAAGGCCTAGTATAGACCACATCACATTCACAATGGGGGAGGAACAAGGAAGTGTGCAGAAAGATGCGCGCTGGATCCAGCTGGTCAAAAAACAAGAGCTTCTGTATGTACGACTGATACGTTACTCCTTTGCCACTAAGCCTTCCTCAGAATTTACATATACAGTGTTCAGAATCCAAAATCTCAGAATTCATATCTTACTCACTTGTGGAAAAGAATCAGCAGTTACAGTACTGGTCAAGAAAGTTCCTGCATTTATTTAATGAAAAGGTTCATACCTTTTTCACCAACACCAATGTAAAGACCTCAGTCATGTAATCTTTGTTAACCATGAAGTTAAATGCACATTGCTACGATATGTGTAAAAAAAATTATCTCACTGTGTGATTTCAAGCTTCCACCATGGTGTCAATGAGATCTTCACCCTTCTGAGATGTTACACAGCTTTCATTGGTAGTTTGTTACTGATAGGTTGTCCTGAATCATCAATAACACATTACCAATCAAAGCTGCGTAACATCCCAAAAGAGCAAAGATCTCAACCATACACTGACTGACTATTCATCATTTCCGGTATTGAAAAATTAATAAAGAAATATATGAATTTAAGAGTTGCTTGTTTCAGAAATGAAGATTGGGATAGCCTCATTAATGTTACTGCAATACGCATATAAAACTCTTCACTTGGGGAAAATCTAAACAAGCAACACTGCTGGTTGCAGGGAAACCCCATTACTTGGAAAAACCCAAACTAATGACACTCTTACAAAATGGGGAAACACCAACATTTGAATACAGTACCATTGTTAGGATACGAGAAAAACATTCTTGCTGTTCTGATTTCAGTGAACATTTTCTACATAGGCATAGTATAGTAATCAAATAAGCACTGACACTGATGGTGTGCCCACAGTTTAACCACTAATGTGAGTGGTATGTGCAGATGAATTTCAAATTATTCTAATTAATGGAAAATTTAAATAAAAACTAATTACACATACTCAGTTTTGTTAATCTGCTGTTGATAATTTGATCTTTTGTTACAGGCACCAGAAATATTTAATCCAGTTCATGCTTGGAGAGCATTGAAGAAAGCAGAAGAGTTACTGCTTGGACCATTGGGTATGAAGACTTTGGACCCTGGAGACTGGAGCTATCGTGGAGACTATGACAATTCCAATGACTCAGGAGATGGGAAACTTGCACACGGCTTCAATTACCATCAAGGACCTGTAAGTAACCAAATATGTGTAAACAGCTGGAACAGATCCTCTGATAAGGCAGGACTGCTGAGTTAGTAAGTTGTGGACTTGATATTCATGGTACAATATGCAGCAAGTCTGACATTTTTATTTTCACAAAAATTACCTCATAAGGTCTGACGCATGCCACCCAGCTTCTTATTCAATGGGAGCTAGGGGATCTTTCAGTAGCATAAATCAGCCTTAGCATGAAACTAAATACACACTTCTATCTGAAGCCAGAATCTAGAATGCTGGAAGTTTTACCTCTATGCTTTCTCTGCATCTTCTTGTTGTGTGCTTAGACAGAAGCAACTTTGTCTTTGTCACTACAGTACCTCCAGTCATCTTGCCTGTAATAAGAATCTTGCAGCCTGCAGTAAAGCCATGTTTCATCCATTTTCAGAGACCTGTGTATATAATTTTCTGGAGAAATAGATTTCATGTTTTCCCTGAATGGTGTTTAAAAGTACCATACTGTGAGAGCCATTTCTAGAGATGACATAACACTATAAGAATACTGAATCCTGTACCGTATCAGAAATTTATAACCACAAAGATTTAACAGATATGACAGATGAAAAGTCACATCAGAAGTACATGACAGTACACCTGAATTATTTTGCCGTACCTTTACCTTTACCATTACATCTCAATAAACTAAGGCCACATTGAAACAGAACCTTCTAAACAATTTAGAATACTGATATATCTAAATTTTAGAAACTGACACTTAAATTCAGTTCCTTCCTTTCAAGGAATGGTTGTGGCCAGTTGGTTTCTTTCTGCGGGCAAGACTGCACTTTGCTCGTGAGGTGGGTGGAGAAGCAGAACTGAGACGCACGGCTGCCAACACACGTGCTTTTCTTGCTCGTCACTTTGTGGAGTTACAGAGCTCACCATGGAGGGGTTTACCGGAGTTGACCAATAGAGATGGAGCCTACTGCAAGGACAGTTGTCGTACTCAAGCTTGGAGCATGGGCTGTCTTTTGGAAGTAAGTTACCCAGTTATATTTTCATGTGTGTCTTCTCACATTCCACATTCTGGATTATCTCAGTCTTTGTAGTCTGCATTCATCTTTTAAAGAAAGAAAGCAGGCATAATGAGGTCACCATTTTGTGTGTCATCCTGTGTCCCCTCTTTCCAAATGTTGAACCAGGCAACCAGTTTTCACAATGCTTTCTATAAACATTATGTCATTGTAGGTAACCCAAACACCATTTAATTTCCTACAATTAGCAGTAATAAATGGCAGACATATGACCATGTGATATGGAAGTGCACTGACTTCAGAGCAATGGAATGATACACATAGTAGTAAATCTTGAAAAAATATATAATTCATTCACTCAGTAGAAATACCAACAAGATGCAGCTTGTAATAGAATTTATTATTCCAAAGTTTATTGAAGGCTCAACATGTTTCGAGCGGCACGCCGCTCATCATCAGGAGCTCTAAACTGTATTTGCAGCCTCTGGTTTATATACTGCAATAAGGTAAAAGATTTTACCTTATTGCATTATATAAACCACAGGCTGCAAATACAGTTTAGAGCTCCTGATGATGAGCGGCGTGCCGCTCGAAACATGTTGAGCCTTCAATAAACTTTGGAATAATAAATTCTATTACAAGCTGCATCTTGTTGGTATTTCTACTGAGTCATACTACGATGCATGGATCCATGAATATGAAAAATATAATTCATTATTTGTAAAACATAAAACAAGAGTGCAACACCTGTGGAAGCTTTATATTAGCTTCTGGTTTGATGGCGGTAATTATGAACAGTGGCAGCATGTGAAATATGATGTGAAGATAGAACATGCATACAACTATGCATCACATGTGAAATCTGTTTCAAGGTCAACAACTGCAAATATGGTTATAATGTGAAAACTTGAGGTTATATTTCATAAAACTGACACAGAATAGGAACTCACTATTAGGCTGTTCATGATCATAAAATATGCAAGATTCCAGGGTTCCACTCTTCTGTAATTGAGGTTAAGGAGTCATAATACAAATTACAGTAGATCTGTATGGTCAGAAATCTGTGGAAGAGAAAAGTAGACATTGAAATTGTGCAATGAAATTCTTGTTTCTATTTTAAACAAGTATTCCTAAAATAAACTTTTTTTTTTGTTTTGTTTTGGATTTGGGACCAACTGATCTTGAGTTTATTGCTATTTCTAGTATAATAAAAGTTAACATTACTTGTATTTTTTAAGAGCCAAGAGATTTCAGTCAGTAAAGTGACTGGCTGTTTAAGGACAGGGATTTTTAGTTGTCATGACATCCTGATAGAAACTGGTGTCCTTCCAACCTCCTATCCAATGGGTATCATGGCTCCTCCTCTAGGTGTAAAGCGAAGCTTTGACGTAGTACCTAGGTTGAGAATGCATGGAGCCTTATATCCTGTAGACATAAAACTTCCATGTGCCATTTTATTTCATGTCCTTAGTACAATACTGCATGCACTGTGGTCACAGTGATGCACATATGTCCAAAAAAAGGTGAAATTAATTTCAGAATGTATACCAAGTGCACATAATAGTAAAAATATGTTATACAGAAATTAAAATGAAAGATGTGTGAAAACCAAAGACTCTGCTATGAAAAACAGCTGTTCTGTTGTTGAAAAATGAAATTTATTGTTAACTCACTGAGTAACTACAGTAAATTCATGAAGCAGAGTACTTGCCTTTTATGGAGCATGAAGATTCCTTATCCTGCTTGTAAGATACTCAGCCAGATAACTCAAGTTCACACCCTTACTCCTTATGATCATAATCACGACAGCCCCTTATCACTGTTACATCAGTTTTAATCAAGGTAACTCGTTATTGAACTTAGTCAAAAAGATACTGTATGGCTTAATTTTTGTAATAATACACACATGTGCACACACACATATACACATGAGCATGCTTGTAAAAGAGAAGCACTCCAGCAGTATCACACCGTATGTTCTTTTCGCCTGTGAAGACTCCCACCAAAATTCTGTACGCATTTCTCATTTCCATACCTGCCTGTCATAACCATCTTTTCTGTATTATTCTAACAGTACTATATGAATATCTCTTATTAAAGTTCATTATGAAATATCCCAAACTGTCCCACTTGCCTTCATCTTTGACCAGATACTTTTCTGAGCACTTTGCTTCTTTTATGAATGACATAATTAATTATTTATTTTAAATTTTTCAAGGTTCTGCATGATCTACAATGCTTAAAGGAAGAGCAGCCCATTATTCTTACTGGTGCTGATAATTGACTTGGCCTCGCGTGTGCACATCACACTCAAAAAACTAGTACTTTCAAGGGGGTAACTTCACACGCGACATTTTCAGACCCCCTCACCTTGCACAACTCCTCATCAAGTTCTGGAATGTTAATGACTACAGTAATTGGTCAAGATACTGTCTACAGGGACAGACATTTCAAGTTTGGTCAGTGTTCAAGTGTTACGGAGTCTACTTTGCCTCTGGGAAGTTTAAATAAAATTATACTAATGGATTCAGAACACATTACCTCACAAAGTCAAAGATGTCACATGCCTGTATTTAATTCACTACAAATGGAGTATGGAAACCATCCTGGGATATTAATATCTGAAAATCAAATGGAAGCAACAGAACTTAAGAGATTTGTGCACCAAATGCCAATTATAAAATGTACTGGTGGGAAAGAAAGTTTTGGTCTGGAGTATAAAATCTCAGGTACTGGAAATCAAATAACAGACACTGTTCATAGCATCACAAGAAATACAATGTCCAGGGTTTCCTTAACTGAAAAAATGGCTTCAAAAGAACTGGATAGAAAACATTCACTTGTTGAAAGGCTGGAAAGAGACGAGAGCTATCCACCACTTCTTACTTTGTCATCTGGCCATGAGTTTGATAATCACAGAAGTGTACTCTGGAGAATGGATAATGGAAACCCAGCTGATACCAGAGGGACTTCAGTGTCTAAACCCTCCAGTTCTCACTGTTCAGTTTTTTCTCCAACCAAGACTACATCAAAAGGGGGTTTAAAAATACCACATACCTCAAATTATGAATTTCTGCCAGAATCAGATGTATTTGAAACTGTGCAGAACTGTAATACCATTGGATCCGAAGAGCGCAGACTACCACAAACCTGCATGGATCAGAAGGTTGTGCCTGCACCGGCAGAGCAGGCCTTGAAATACAGCAGCACTCCCAGTTCAACTTTTACAGATATTCAAGAGTCATCACTTCCATCACTTGAGCCTTATCCATTACCTGAGATACCAAGCTTATTCCAGTTAGAGCCACTTGTTCTTATGCAACAGGATACTGCAGATGGTAGCATGACACCCATGCTTAAGAAACACAACAGAAGGAAGAAACAGCTGAATCATTCTGAGCAGCAGAAAGTAGCTCGTATCATGATTGGATACACACTTGCTTTCTTCCTTCTAGCCATTGTGACATTCTATGTAGTGTACTTCATATAGTATCAAGATGAGCTAGGATTGTCAGGTCTTACTGCAGTGTGTCAGGAAATTCAAATCTGAAAGAAATATAGTGGTAAGATTTCTATAACATATAGAGGAAGATAAGTTGGTGCTGACAGCCTTCGTTTCTTGAGTTGTTAAGCTGAAATCTCACTTACCATGCTGCATTTTTAGCGCTAATGAAGCATAAAAACATTAATTCATTTTAGGCTATTAAATATATTAACCTAAAAATTCATGACATATGAATGCGTGTGTCAAATTTTCTATGTATGATACACAAAACTGCTGTAGGATATCTGTATTCCTATCCTGGTGGTGAGAGGGCATGTGTCAGCTGTTAACTTTTAGATCTTCCTAACTACAAATGTGAGAGGAAATGACCTGCATACAAACCCACTTCAAATATTAAAATCTGAATGAACTGTGCTGTATTTTCCCAGAAAAGACAAATAGTACATGAAACTGACTCTTGTGACATTTTTTTTTGTTCTGTGTTCCAGTAATTCTGTATGAATAGTGTATTCCATCAGTTACACTTTTTGCCATTTATCAACAACAGAACTATTTGTTTTTGAATCATTATCACTGGAAAAAGTTTATTTGTAATTTCATTAATTATGTAGTATGTGTAGTAGTACAGTAGTAGAAGCAGCAGTACAGTAGCCATAGTACTGACTTAAATTCCAGGACAACTCTGTCCCAGGAAGTACAGTTCTACTTAGTACCATATAACTATTTTTCCTCAGTGGCTAGGCTATGATTACCTGATATGCTGCCAGTGTACGCTGGCACACATAGATGATATGGGAAGAAAGAAGTACATGAGGATTACAGGCATATAGTAGTACTTTATAGTCCACTTATTTTTTGCTTTTTCTTTTAGTATGCAGTGCAGTGTTATTAAAATATGATGCCTATACACAGAGAAATTATTTAGCTGTGTTTATAGCAAATGTGCCTTATTTACACATTTGGCATATTTTTCAAATTGTATGATTCAATTCCAATGCACCTAAGACTTTGTTATCTAATTCAACTTCTGAAACTTCAGCTATTTTAACAGGTTTACCAACTAGTTATGTTCCATTACCTGAAAAAAAAACCTACTGAAAATTTGACAACCAAAATTTTAAATTTAACCCTTAGGTGACTAATGTCATATATATATGGAGCACCCATTCTTGATGTTTCTAGATCACACACAACGACGCAGCACAGTCGGTAGGACTCCTCTGGACGAGTGATCAGCTCGTCGCAGAGACCTCTGCCTGACAA
>Ga0268261_10002222_pt1 | contig 13842 bp, 11 predicted proteins | sample TergutNc150P1_FD_190353 | JGI IMG/M metagenome (GOLD analysis project Ga0268261, IMG submission 190353) | Nasutitermes corniger P1 segment gut microbial community from laboratory colony in Florida, USA - Nc150 P1 (SPAdes) (version 2) | ecosystem: Host-associated > Arthropoda: Insects >... | reverse complement strand
CCCCCCCAAATCCATAATAATTTTGCCAAAACTGGGATGTTCCAGAAGTTCTGGATGACCAATCAAAATCAGTCGGATTCTTGTGAAAGTCACGCTGACTTTGACTACAAGCATCTGAAGTCACATCTATATTAATTAAAGATGCAGCACATAGAAACCACTGCCCCCTTAATAACATCACTTTCTCCAGTTTAAATGAAGGAGTGGTATCTGAAGAACTTAGAAATGTGTTGGTTGTAAACATACATTTATACACAAGAAGTAAAAATTATTCTGATAATTCTATAGTTGGTTAGAGATCACTGTGAATTAATAATGACTGAATGCTTTTGAATTACAGTTAACATCATTGACAGTTACACAGTAAGGATAAAGTGAAATTTTGTAAACTGATCAAATTAAATTTATCAGTACTGAAGCTCTTATATTCAGTCTGTACACATATTTAAATAAACAACCCACTGTTTAACTAGCAAACCATTAAACTGCAAACGGCAAATCTAAAAACAAGTACTCAAACAAGGAAAGTAACATGTAGAAGGGAAAAATATTTGGATACATAAACTTCATTACTTTACCAAAACTCGTGACTTCATTCAGCAACACAGCAAAAATGACTAAAACATCCATATTCACTCATAGCTAACTGGACAAGGCAGGAGACTAGCAACCCTTGGAGATCAAACACACTAGTTTGAGTCTTGATATCAGCATAGGTTTTTTTTCTTTTGCACATTTGTATTAACACAAATTCAAATTTAAACTGAGCAGTTCCATTGTTTAACAATATATTTCAAATGTTATTTGTGCTGCACCTGCAAGGTTAGAAATGTGAATGAAGCAGATATTTGTTTTTTTTTATTGCTATTCTGAATTAGAGTCTGTGATTGAAATGTGACAGTAAACAAACACCAATATTTGCAGAATATACACACTATAAAAGCATTTTATTTCTTAAAGTACAGGTCTACCTCTTATTTGTTCAAAATATGAGTTAGTACATAAGATTTTAAAAGGGCTGTTGTTAAGGCCTGTAATCTTTAAAATGATATCCAAATCCCTGAGCTTCAACCACGGATCAGATTAAACTTCCTGCGAACTCAATTGTGGAATGAACATACCAAAAAAATGAAGCACCTTCATCCCAAGTGTTTGACACAAGGTCAAGAAGAGCATCACATTTTTTTAGATGGATGACAGGTCAGGTTTCCTATGGTTTTCTTCACCCCATTCCACATATCCTCCACTGGGTTCCTATTTAGCACTCTTGCTGGCCACTCAATGAGATCACCTGACATGCAGCAATTGCCATTTTTAAACCACATGAGAATTGCGATTGATATGGTCATCTTAGTGGAACTGGATTATTTAATTCAGACTTAGCAGTCTTGCTGAGGGCACAGTTACATTCTTCAAAATGTGCTTATATTGAAGGCCATCTAGGTGAACTTCCATAGGATGGAGCACTCACGCCCGTTCATGGGAGATCATATCCCAACAGTGAAAAGACACATGACCACTGCATCTGAAAGTCATCAGATACTGAGAGTTGTTAACACCCTCTTTATGGTTCGTAAACTATAACTGGTCAATTTTTTGTTGAGCTAAATATAGATTGGTTAGATCATATGATGATCCACACTGCTCTGACCAAATTCTAGGCAGTATATTTTATGTTTAATGAAAATCAGGTCCTCCCCCACTGAAGATATTCCTTGTTTGAAGTAGTGGTGGGGTCAAGGGATCCTGACAGCTATGCTGAAGGTAACGCACCTATTGGCAGGGCAGCATCCCATTCAGGACAGGACAAAGGTGATGACCTGGATTATAAGGGATACCCTGGTCCTCCAGGTTGGGGGCTGGGCATGGGGCTGGTGACCCCCACCTCCTAAATATGTTAATGTCATGCAACCTCAAACAGATCAAGCTGAGCAATTATTTGGACACACACAAGATAAATAAATAATAACAGTCAAAGGATCTGTTTGTAAAAACTTGGAATATATTATCCCTGTATAGGGCAGGGGTACTTAAACTCCTATTAGAGCAGTTGGATACAGTACAAAGTGGGGATTACAGCACTGCAAGAGATACACTGGACCAGAGTAGGAATTTTAGAGAAAAGGGATTAAACATTCTTTTATATTAGTTGTAAAAGTCAGCATATATTGGGCACATGTTTTGCTGTTAAAAAGCACATTAAACATCTTATTATAGGATATCAAGGATTAACTCCTCATATTCCCACACTCAGGTTGAAAGGTAAATTCTTTAATCACAATTCTATTATGGCTCAATCATTGACAGACGTTGAAAGTCCATCTTATGACATTAAACTCATATTAGGTGATTTGAAGGCCAAAATAGGTAGAGGAATTTTACTCCCCTCCTACAGGGAAAAATAGCCTCCGTGAAGTGACTAATGAAAATGGGAAAGGCTTCATTCAGTTTGCACTGTCTTGTAGTATGATAGTAGGCAGCACAATATTCAAGCATAAGAATATTCATAAAGTGACCTTGTCAACAACTGTTACAGCAGTATACTGTTATATACCAGTTGTCTATCTGGGGACAAAGGTGAACTCTGATGGTGCAGTGAACAAATGCTACTCTGGCTTAATAAAGCATCTTATGTCAAAACTCTTGTCTCATAAAGTCAAATGCCTTATTTATAAAATATTAATTAGACCAGTGCTTACAGATGGCTCCAAGACTTGGTCTATAGGTAAACAAGGTCAGCGTCTTCTTAGATCCTTAGAGAAGAAAGTTCTATGGAAAATAATGGGCCCAATACTTGAAAATGGATGTTGGAGGAGATGCAAAAACTGTGATTGTCATGAAATTTAATAAGCTTGGTAGACTTAGATGGGCTGGACATGTGATGAGGATGGAAGAAAGTGATCCTGCAAAGAAAGTCCTTCATACTGAACCAGGAGAAAATGGATACAGAAAAAGAGGTAAACCAAAACTGAGGTGGTGTGACGGGTTAGAGGAGGATGTCACAAGGGTAGGGTGCAGAAAATGGAGAATTAATGTGCAGTCAAGAACAGAGTGGTGGAAGCTCATTGAGGAGGTCAAGTTCCACCTAGGGATGTAGTAACAATGAAAGTAGAAGAAGGTAATCAGGTTCTTCTTTATGGCATGTCATAGCCTGAGACCAGGTTCTTTAAATTTCAAAACAGCCGTACAAGTTTCTGCCCAGGAAAATTAGAAGCAGCCTTGCACTGATGAAAGGGTTCCTTTGAGCTTCAGCTACTATTGCAACATCATGAGCTGGAATGCATATGCACCATAACCCAGCTACTCAGCACCTTCCGACTTGCACATTCATATCTTATTTCCATAGCCATACTCTTGTGTGGACTTTTGGATAGCAAACCATACAAACCACCCACAGCACTTGCACTTAATCTACTGCCTTCAATAATAGTGAAGACATACTCACGAATAGAGCCATCATGAGAATGTGGTAACAAGCATGAAGAAGGAACTGTATGTGCTTCATATAACACGTGCATCAGAGCACATACATAGCCACATTTGAATACCATGTTCCATATTATGGGGATTAAGTTACTGCTGCACTTTCCAACATAAACAAAAAAGAGGAACCATACTCAGGATAACCATCATGCCTAAGATACCCAGTGCATACACAACAAACATACTGGCATCCAACCCTAATAAGAAATAACAAGTACAAATAAAACACATGACAAAACTAACGTAAACTCAATTAGCAACAAAGTTGTGTCATCTCAGAGTCACATATGAAACTAAACTGAGTCCATACCAAGATGATGCAATCTGTGATTGAAGCTCAAAGACTTTAGACACATTACAGATGGCAGGCCTTGAAAACAGCTCTTTAAAGGGCTAATGTACTAATTAATACCTTGTGTCATATACTTCAAAGAATCAATATGCTTGTAAAATGGATATACTTTGCACATAAAGTTGTTCATCTACACTCACATTCACACAAGGACCCTATACATCAGAATGCCAGCAAACAAACCATGGAAAGTAAAGGTAAAGCAATCCCTGTACAGGCCTAGAGAGGCCCTAGGGGTTATAGGACACTGAGGTTCCCAGACTTCCAGTCAGTCAACACATGAAGGTAGTAAGGTTGTCACCCCTAAACACCAGCTGCCTTCACCCCCCAAAAAATATTCTTGGTACTCATTTCTGTTAGAGGCTGAGGCGACCCCAGGGCCATATTGCGGCCAGAAAGATTAAGTCAATTAAAAATTCCAATGACACCAACAGGAAAAGAACCCACAATCTTCCAGCTTGTAGCGCAGTTCCTCAACCATGCCAGCACGTGCATTTTCATCACTGGATAGGGAGCATAAATTCTAAATGACTGGAAATACAACAGCAGCTGTATGGCTACAACACTCCTGGTTTGGAACTTAGAGATGTTAAAGCATCTGATGTTTAGAAAGCTTCTAGCATTTGATTTTTGTTACACTGAGTGTACCTGTCCTTGACAATAGTGAAGAATACAGCAATGGTGGGTGGGTAACTACAAACACCAAAATTCTTACAAAATGACCTGCTGTGGCATCATTTTTTCACCCACAAACTACAAAAGGGTTGAATCCATATCCTGCTTTGAGAAGCTGGTGTCTAATTTCCTGCGTTATGGCACAACCTTATGAATTTTTTTGTTTTACAGTGAAGATTCTTGCTTTTAAAAGTCAACAGTCACTGGCCTGCACAGGAAATTCCCTGCCTTACAAGAACCTAAAGGTTCACTAAACACTAACCACAGAACCCCAGTGTTTCAACAGATGCCAGTGTTAACCTCCCTGTTCCTCATTCCTCTTTCTGTATGCCAGATGTAGAAGAAGATTAATTCTCCCTGTACGCTTGTGACAGTACATCCCCAAGCATGACAGAAATTGGCTAATATTTATGTGTATGTGTGTGTGTAGACATATACACATACAGTGAAACACACACACACACACATGCAAAGGCTAATTTGTATGAATCTCTGTGTCCATTAGAAGAACATTCACTGTATCAAACAAGTGTTTTGTGGCAGAAATCATGAAATTAATCAGTTCAGTGTTTCACAGACTACGGACACTGCATCCACTGGTGAGATTGATTAGCAGTGATGATTTCCTGTGCCTTTGGTATTAAATAAAAATTTAAAATGTTAAGTGTAAGGAGTGCATAAAAGAGTGTTTGTTTCCTAGGACAGAGTGTGCCCACACTCATATTTCACAAGCATAGGGGACAATGTCTAAGATCTTTTGACAAAGAATAACCAAAATTAGATTCCTGCATTAAATAAAACTCTTAACCTATGCAATCTCAGCTGTTCCCTCATTTATAAGCATATTAAGATTATTTATGCAAAACTGTCGGTATGGCATATCATTACATAACACCAGAAAAATGCTTGACTGAACTAGCACTTCAGTAACCTGTCTTTCCTGGACCATGAGTACAGTCTTATAAAATACTATGCCTTACATTTTGTAAATGTGTACTGTTTCTCAGAAACCTACTGCCTCCATCTTACCCTCAGGATTGAGGCAGCATGATCTCCAAAACAAAGACACCCATCTGCCAAACTACATGGTGTCACATCCCACAAAGCCATTATATTAATATTCACCACTGCCAGAATTTTAAATTTCATTAGCCACTTCAGTCTCTAAGAGTTCCAAAAAAATTCAAAACAACAGAGGACTACCACTCACAGAATGTAGCAACTTCTTTGCATGTTCAGGAAATATGATGTTTCTGACAGTCAGTTTCACATAGTCTGCTGCATGCTGTGGGGTCAGGTCATCCCAAACCTTCAGCATGGTCTGTCCTTCATTCATAAGGTTCACTATGAATGAGTTGTTCACTTCCCCACTCCTCAGCTGGGCAAGATCAAACCTGTTTGTCCTCAGTTTGATATTGGATTTTGTTGCATTGAACGGTGAACCACAGTTGTCATGGTAACTCACAGTGAACTCTATTTCAAAGCCTTGTGGTATATAGTCCACTGACTCCACATCCCCCACATGCACCTTCTTCTGGGCTGTCAGCATTATATACAAGACTTCCTTCACCTGTCCAAAACATGAACATTACACATATCTGTTAGCTTTGCGTAATATTCAGAACCCTCTGTTGAATGTTATTAGTTCTGTTTCCGTATTATGTCAAACATAATTTAATACTGACTTAGAACTTCTTCAATGAACAGCAAACACTTCATTATAAACATAGAGAATAAACTTATGCCAAATAAATCTGCCATGGCAAAGTACATGGCCATTAAACATTCCCCATTACATCACTTCTCCCATACTTCCATCACTCTCAGCCACGGTGCTGTTAACACTGCTTAGCAGTGCAAAATACGCCAGTGAAGCTATAAAGAGCTGTCTTGTGCCACTCACTGCCCACATTGTGCCACTGCCATCTCCAGAGAAACTTAAGAAGTTGTGTTTGACTCATAATGTGTTAAATTACATCATAAACGTGATGCCCTGTGACAATGTATCAAACATGGTGGCTATTCCCCTCTCTACTCACAAAGAGCAAAGCTCCCTATTTGAATACAGGCTTTTATGAAAGCACTGTGAATGTAGCTTTCAATTACTTTGGCATGTAGGAGTCCTGTTCTTGTTATGTTTCAACACATCCTAGTATCTTCTAGCATGTCCCTTCAATCTTACTTCAAGTTTCTTTCATGCACTTTATAATATATCTGGGTCATACTACAATATATTAATGTTCATGTATAACCTGTTTACCTTGGTGGGTGAACGTAAACTAAGTGAAGGTGCTAGAATAGGACCAGTGTTTTTCATTTCATATTCACCATTATAAAACCAATTCAAATAAGAGTTGTGGATACTAATGAGAGCTATATATTGTGCCATGTACCATTTTCTAAGAATCAGCAGTTCAAGGGAAGAAACTGATAATGTTCAGTTTAAGATTTCGGTAAATCATGGACTTGGACATATACATGTCTACTACAAGTATGAACTCACAACACCAAATTTCACTACCATCCATTCTGGAGGTTCAGAAATGAAATTTTGGGGAAAAAAAAAAAAAAAAAAAAAAAAAAAAAAAAAAAAAAAAAAAAAAAAAAAAAAAAAAAATAGCCAGACATGACCTCCCTGTCTGCATTCATGTCATGCACATAATACACAAAAATGTCTGCCTTTAACAGGATCATCCCAAGGGTCACCTGTAGCCAAGAGGAAGAGGAGGCTTTTCCTTTTTCCTGGAGTGTAAAAATGAGAGATAATTCTGAAATCAAGTGAGATATATACAGTGGAGATGAAGATGGAAATGGTGAAAACAGAAATAAGATCACCCACATGCACACATGCTATTAGTGGTGGAATATCTTAGATCTGGAATCACCTTCCGTTTCTGTATATAATAGAGCTATGTGGGAGTCTTGTGCTATACTACTTTCTGACAAAGAGATGATAAACAGAATCTCCCCAAAATCCTTGCTTAAGGTTCTCCCCGAATCATGTGAAACCAGTGTTCAGGGTTTCCATCCATTGCATCCGGAAAAACACAACTCACCTCCACACCGACACTGAGCATCTGCTTAATTCCAAAGTCTTCTTTTGCCGTCACCATAATCACAGATCTTCCCAGCTGACTGTGAGACCTCACAAGCCCAGATGGTTCCACTGTCAAGAAATGGTCAATATCTGTCAAAGCTTGACTCACAGTCTGATTGTCAGAAATATTTTCTTTTGGCAAAAGTCTTCTGCCTAAAATGTATGTAACTTCTTTGGCCAAACCATCGCGGTTGGTTTTTAACTGCACTTCTGAGTTAGGAGCCAAGAGAAGAAGTGGAGACCGCTGAGTTAGTGAGTACGGTGGATGTATCAGCAGAAGCTCCTCAAACACTTCAATCTCCAGTGAATCATGAAAGTCTGGTACATCAAATTGACCACCCATCTCTGGAGGAAGGTACACATCCATTCGAAGAAAGGTGCGACCAGGAGACAAAGCAAAGAACCGCATTGACACCATATCTTCCTCAGCTACAATCAAACCAAAATCTTCAAATACATGCTGCACCATGCCAACCTCCCTTGCTGACACACTCCAAGAAAACCTTAAGGCTGGATTCACAGATCCAATGATAATTGGAGACAACACATCAGGTATGCCTTCTGCCCACACTGGCATGACAGTACCAGACTTCATTCTTGTCAAAGGAGTATGAATCTTTATTCCCTGCACCTGAATCACATGTACATCAATTGAGTCCTGGGAATACACAACCCTCTGTCCCGTGACCTTGTTGATACCCACAGCTTTGCCAATTATCACTGAAGCACCCAGTTTATTGCCTGTCACCACTCCTGAAGCATCAACACTTGCTATATTAGCAGATGTGACAGTGTATTCAACATTTGCATCTGGCTGAGGCCCACCACGACTTGTGATCTGAAACTTAGAGCCCATAATCAATGTCATGTTACGTGGGAACAGCCGTAGAGGCGGAAAAACTTGAATAAATGCACGATGACTTTGGATCTCTCTCTTTCCTCTACCGAATATAAACTTCAAAGCCGTTTCACCAAGTTCGAGTCCTGTCACAGTGTATCGTATCTCTCCCAAGGCAAATGGTGCCTTTTTGTCATGTGGCTGCAATTTCACACCTATTATCCCAGAGTCTGGCACAGGTCTCAGATCTAAGTATTCTGTGCTTGGAACAGGGAGCAGGTTGTCCATGGTATCATACAGACGAACTATAGCAGAAATATACTGTCCTTGCTCTACTCTTTCTGGAATGTCCACTTTTATACTACCAACACCCAAAACTTGTATTTCAGCAATAGCAGGTTTGGATACCAGACACAAGTCAACAACTGCAACCTTCAATAGACCATCAAGCTTTGGAACCACTTCCAGAACTCTCGTACTCTCCATGTAGTTGACATCTGCTATTTCCTCCGAACTGAGCACAAATTCATAATAGCCTGAGCCCTGATTCACCTGAAGATTAACTGTGTTCTGTGGATGATTAAAAACTGATGTACGGTTTGGAGTTATATTGGTGTCGTTCACGAGTATCAGACTTAGTGTAGCCATAATTTCTGGTGTAACAACATAACCCCTCTCATTGGTAATTCCAAAAGGCGGATCTTCGGGGACAATATCCATGAGTGCCAACATGTGCGTCTGATATGCCACAGCTGCTACTGTGACTTCCAGCACTCCAGTTCTGGCTTTTGGTTTCAGCACTTGATAATACTTGTAAGGAACAGTAATGTCTTTCTCTTTAATATTTTCTGCGAGAACTCTCCCTTTTTCCTGTATAGTTCCAAGGGAGGGGTGAGACAGTTTCCAGTCAAACAACAAGCTTGTTATATTATCAAACACACGCCCACCCTCATCCTTCACTGTCACAAGCAGCTCCACCGGTTTGTAGCTCTGTGTTACCACTTTTTCTGAATTCAGACTCAAGGGACAGGAAGATATGTCAGGTGTCTTGAGTTCAGAGGTCAAACTGATGTAACGTGGCTTAGCACATCGAACCTTGAGGGTGGCAGTGGCTACTGATTTCTTGCAATGGGTTGCTGGTGGTTTATTGGTAACATGCAATGTCACATCTACCTCACCTAGCTCTCTACACAAAATCCTGTATATGTATGCATCAGGGTGGTCAGATGTCTTGACATGTAACTCTTCTATTTCAATAACCTGTTTGTCTCCCTCAATTGTGATGTGGTGCATGTGTTCAGAGAACCGGCCAATCCAAGGACGAGGACCTCCAGAAAACAATACTTCTCTTGAGGTTCCAACTGCCAGAACAGTTTCTCCTGAGACAGGATGTGTGACTGTAAGTGATCTGTATGCACCAATGAGAGCATGGTCTACCATGGTGTGTCCATTGTAAGTGTAGGAAACAGACACTTTTGAAGTTCCCACAGTATGCCCAGTGATAGCAAATGTGGTGCAAGAAATACCAACAGGTATACCTTTCAAAGACAAATGTTCAAAATTATCATTTGAGGTTTTGATTACAAAAGGAAGGTCATCACAGTGTGTGAATGCAATCCTGGCACTTGCAGAGTGCAGCTGCCCATCAGGCCAATTCGCAAACACAGCCACATATAGGTATATTGGGGTTCCTACTTCAGCTTCCAGCATGTACTCTACTATTTGTAGATGGCTGGCTCGTAAGACATACACACTGGCTAGATCTCGATTATAGTGATTGCGAGTCATTGCAGCAGAAATCTCTGCCTGGCCCAGTGCCTGTGTTTTCACAGAACCAGTCTGTGTCACCACTGCAACTGTTGTGTTGTAGCTGCTCCAAATGAAGTTCCCATCACCACCAGATGCTTTTAAAGCCACTTCATATCTAAAACAAGAAGAGAAACATGTATAGGGTTGGGTGCAGAAACCTGAAGGAAAGAGACCACTGTGACCACCTAAGCACAGATGGAGATATTAAAAAGGATCTTAAAGAAACAAAAAAGCAAGGGATGAATTTCATTCATCCGACTGAGAATGCAGGCAAGGAGAAAACCCTTGTGAACACAGTGAATCCATAAATTGAAGGATATTTCCTGACTAGTATACATGTGCGCACACGCACGCATGCACACGCGTGCACACACACACACACACACATGCACATAATTACACCTCCCATGGATCCAAATTTAGTTGAGATGACAGCAGTATACAGCATAAGTAAACTTTTAAAGAGAACATCACATACTACATAAATCAAAATGGTAACATGTGGAGAGGCATGTAGCATTTGTGAAAGACAAAATGCTTCTATAATTTTCATCATCATCATGTTCAGGAAGGATTAGGTTTGATTCCTGTTCCTTGTATCCTCAAAATGAACTTGGTCCCTCCATCTCTTCCTCGGTCATCCTATGTGTCTTCGTCCTTTTGGTTTATATTGTAGTGCTGTATTTTAAAAGGAATATATTTTAGTAGAAATTGACGCAGAAAACAGAGCAAGATTAGTAGATCCAGTTTTCTTGATACCTAAGCACTGCACATAGCTGCAAACAGCATGGTCCAGCGACTGCTGGACCCCCATCCAAATGACAAGGTAACACCATACCAGTACCAAAAACATTTACTTTTTTGGGCATACTTTGTCTATCACAAGGTAAAGCTGGGTCTCATTATCAGCTCACCATGAGTCAATAAAGCAAGAGTGACTGCACACACAAAATTATGAGGCTACGAGGCCTGATCAAAAAGTATCCAAACTGAGTTTGTTTCTCCAGTACCTTACATCACGCTGTCAAAGGACTTTTCTGTGTGTCTGGACATGTTCTTGCACCTTTTATTTGTTCCTTGCTGTATCCACCCTCCTTAAAATGTACCCAACAAACTCCAAGTCACTCTAAAGATTCTTCCTGTTACATATGGCTCTGTACTAAGCCATGAGAACTGCTTATTTGTTGGACAGATGGTTATGTGATCCAGCATTTAAGTAAAGACTGGTATGGGTTGGTTTCTAATAGACCTTAGGCGCTAAGACATCCATCAGGTCTCCTGTAGATATCAGTGTAGAGAAAAGGAAGATGGTTGTCTTTCTCAGTCTTCATAGTGAACTGTATGTTCTCATGAAGATTATTCAGATGTTCAAGAAACCTTGCATTGGTCCATGTGGCAGTATGATAAAGGTACCATCTAGTTACACAATATAAACCAACAAAATGCACATCTTCTCAATTAATATTTTAAGTTTTAATTTTGATGTCTTCTACATGTTTTGAATCTGAGGGTTCATCTTCAGGAAGACAGTTGTATGTGCAGTTATGGTATGGAAACGTACCATACCGTGGGTTCAAAACATGTAGAAGACATCAAAAATTAAAAATTAAAATATTAATTTACAAAATGTGCATTTCATTGGCTTATACTGTATAATTATATTACAATACGTTGTGCAAAAAACATACCATCTACTTAGTGGAACCAACACAGAAACTTCTAGGCAGACTGTTGTAATGCTCTTCCCTTGAAGCCTTCCATGAAAAAGTTAGCTATATGAGGATATAATGGTGATCCCATAGCTACTACATTAGTCTGTTCATTAAACTGTCCATCCAGTCTGAAATATGTTGAAAAAGTCCCAGGATGTTATCTTCAAAATGTTGACTCAGATCGTCATGGTCTTCCCGACAGGGACACCACAATGGAACACATTATTAAATCCAGCAGTCTGACTCATACAAAGTCCGAGGTTGAAAAATAGTCAAATTTTCTATGTCATGTTTTGAGCGACCAACAAGGGGTGCAAGTGTGCCTGCCAAATGCTTAGATAACTGATAGGTTGGGGCTCCAAGAGTGTTAACAATGGGCCTCAGAAGAAATTCCTCATTAAGAACCTTCATGCATCTGTAAAGTCTTGCAGAAGTAGTTGGTTGCTAGTTTTTTGAGGTAATGAGAAATTTCTAACACTGTGCAGGTGAAAGCCTGAAATCTCACGATAAAAAGCATCTTCATCACCACGAAAGAAAGCCCATCCTCTTCCATGGAAGACAAAGGTGATGCTTATTGCTTTTTTTCTGATCAAGAAGGTGGTGTTGTGCACCATAAATATACTCCACAAGGCCAAACTGCAAACCATAAATTTTATTTAGAAGTACTAAGATGTCTCCGTGATGCAATTTGCCATACATGACCAAGAAAATTAGAGTCTGCTGCACAGTAAATTCATCATGACAATGCACTGGCCACATTCAGCTAACTTGTGCAACAATTCTTAGACAAAAACACATTTTACACATGTGTAAAGCCTTCTAATCCCCACACATGGCCCCACGTGAATTTTCCCTCTTCCCTAAATTAATAAGACAGGCAATGTACATATAATGTAACACTGAGGCATGTTTGTGCAACCACTGTAGCAGCATTAAAGAAATAAGTGTTACATATTCCAAGTCTGTATCCAGCATGCAATGCACATGCACCATACTGTCATCTGTGACCTGCCTAGCTCTACATAGTTTTTCCATACAATCTCAACAACAGCATGATTAAAAAAAAAAAAGTTAGTGAAAATAAAATGTATGTTTTGACTTTCTCTACAAATTCTGTCTGGAACATTTCTCATTCTAAGACGAAATGAGTGAGATATGACCCAAATTGTTCATTGGTCTTCATGTCAAGTACTTGTTGTTCTTGTCAGATTCTCAAAAACTTGAATTTTCCTGACAGATTTTGAAAAATATTCACATCATATTTAAAAAAAATCTGTCCAGTGGCAGGCTAGTCGTTCTATGCATTGAGTGAAGGACAACATGGGACTGCAGACACCAGGGGTATACAGCATACCCTGCGAGTATGGTCAGGTGTATATTGGACAGACTGGTTCATCTATAGAGACCAGAATAAAAGAGAACCACCAGCATATATGGCTTGGACAGCCAGACAAATTGGCGGTGGCAAAACATAGGTTCAACCATAATCATCTTATAAAATTCCAAGACACCTGGATCCTCTCTACTGTACCTGGGTACACAGACCGACTTATCAGGGTGGATGGCCTGTCTTTAGAGTGGGTCATGAAAACCTCTCTTTTGCCTCCTTACAGACAGCAGACAGCCCCCTCAATAATGGTGACTAGCTTAGGGCCCTTTTATTGGCCCTACCCCTATCCCCCATACCCACGCCGTAATGGCGGTTCCATTCCCCAACACTGTTCTATGGTGGGATACCCTGCTGAAAATTCTTCCCTCCTTGGCCCAGATAGGTTTCCTCATTCATTTTCCTTATATCACCATTCTTTTTTCACCTTCCCCCCCCCCCCCGCCTCGGTGCGTCACCGTGTGCCATCACATTTCAACTGGACTCTAC
>Ga0268261_10002221_pt1 | contig 13846 bp, 11 predicted proteins | sample TergutNc150P1_FD_190353 | JGI IMG/M metagenome (GOLD analysis project Ga0268261, IMG submission 190353) | Nasutitermes corniger P1 segment gut microbial community from laboratory colony in Florida, USA - Nc150 P1 (SPAdes) (version 2) | ecosystem: Host-associated > Arthropoda: Insects >... | reverse complement strand
CACAGTGTTTTGTGATGGTGGAGTGAGTACTCTCATGCATTCTGCTTTGCAAGTTGTTCTCACCACATATTTTCAATGAACAAAGGAGCCTTAACATTGAAGACCACTATAGGATTGAAAATAATCATTACCATGACTATGAATTATAGAAACCAAAATAGACAAGCCTAATGAGCCCTCACGAACAGAAAAAACTGAGAACTAAAGAACAAAAAACAATCTCTAATTAAAATTGCACAAATAAAAATAAACAGAAAAATAATGAACCAAAACAACAAACTCCAGTCTTAACAGGGTGTTCAACAAATGCTTCTGACTAGAAGAGAAAATCCAAATCCCACAAAAATAAACAAAAAAAGAAATACAATCACATTGGCATGAAGTAAGTTTTAATAATGTAATAAAAATTTAAACTGGTATGGGTGCCAGGACACATGGGAATTGATGGAAATGAAATAGCTGATGAATTAGCCCAACAAGGCTCCTTACATCCACTAATAGGACCTGAGCCTGTACTTGGTATAGCAACAGAGGTTGCCAAGGGGGAATCAGGGACTGGACTAGTAGGAAACATCAGGAGTATTGGCAGTCCATACATGGGCAAAGGCAAGTGAAGGGTTTTATTTAAAATACCATCTGCAAAGGAGCTGGGGAATTGCTCATCTTGAGCAGAAAATAACTAAGAATATTGACAGGGCTGCTAACAGGACACTGTCATTTGAAAGGACATTTATTTAAACTGGAGCTGGCAAACAGTCCCATGTGTGATAGATGCAAACAGGCATCTGAAACAGCCTCGCACATTCTTTGTGACTGTGCGGCTTTGGCCAAATTAAGATTCAGGCGCCTGGGTTGTCATTTTCTGAAACCAGGTGACTCTGGCGACATGTCTGCCAGCAAGATACTGCACTTTGTTCAAGGTCTGGGACCGCTGACTGAATGAGCTCAGGGGCTACATGAAAGTTCGATCACGGTCGAAGCGCACGGGTCACTTGGTGCCCAACCATCAGTACTGTGTTCTATTCTGTGTTTAATATGAACCTAACATTGTATCAGAATGTTGTAATTAGACTACCCAGTGAGCAGCAGTACTTTGTTTATGATGATCATCATCTTAAGTGTTGTCATCCTGTTGTGTTATATTACACCAGATTAATTTTATGTTCTGAGTAACACAACTTCAACTGAATATTGTAGAGATTTTCATATAATTTCTGTTTTTTCATGTATAAAAACCCTAATTCATCCTTTATTCTTACTCTTCAAGCCTTGGTTGTGGTGAATGTGTGGCAGGTGGCTGGCTAGACATTTTTATATGTGCATATTTTGGGACTACATTTTTCTTTAGACATTGTTGAAATAGTTGTTATAATTTCACTGCAAAGAACTTTCCTTTTATGATCTTGTATTTATTGATGAGGTAAGCTTGACTAGCACAGATCAGCATGCCATCATTCCATTGTGTTTTATTAAACCATTCTGAACAACTATTCAGAACATATAATTAATATGAGGATGAAATTATTCACAGATTTCTGGGATTCCATATCCACAGTTTGCCAAGAAATGGATCAACGTAAGGAAGACATTCAGTAACTTCTACAAGTGCAGGAGGGTGTGTATCACGTAGTGAGATTATTCAGGACCACAGTGACCATTATTGACATGACATTCCATAACCTTGGCGAAGTAATTTTTGATGTACTTCTTTATTTTGTACGGAGTAGATACAGGTGTGTTGGCTTATCCATTATGTACCAGACCGAGACATATATTGCCTGACTTAAAATAGCCAGTGCTAGGCATGATTTTGTTGTGAGACTTCAGGACAGCAGTTGCATTATGCTGGTCACACAGTATTGTATGTGATGTGCCTACCTTTTTGCATTTGTCAGTTTGTTCTGCTGCCAATAACTGTCGGGTTTGTACCCTGTGTGCAATATTTCAAGTATGATTGACCTGAATTATATTTAAAGATTCAGTTCATACTATCTAATAAAAACAGTGGTTCTTGGTTATAAAATTGAGTAAGTTAAAAGCTGCATAGAGAAATTATCATTGTTCATCCTGAGAACCGTACAAAACTCATAAATATGCTCGGTGGACAGAATGCATAATTTTTTAATATTAGACCTTGTGGTACATAAAAGTAACAACTGGGCTTTACCGGGCTATACAAGTAGGATGAAATTAGTAAACTATGTAGCATGTACAGAAGAAACATAAACTGCATAGATGTTGGTTGCAAACTGACATTTGAAGAGGATTTTTGTGAGACATATTATTAAATGTGATATTATTAAAATGGACCATAGAAAAGTAAGTTGTAAAGACTTGCAGTGAGTTTAACTGCCTCAGAATGGGACCTAGTTGTAGGTTTTTGTGAACAACAGGATTCTGTAACAACACAAAATTTCTTAATCATTTAAGTAATTGTCACTGCTCAATGCAAATTCAGCACATGACCTGTCTGTACTCATAACAAAGGTGCCACTTGAAACTGACATTGGCATTATTGTTTTTTTTTTATGTCAAGGTAGGTTTCTAGTTTATGAAAATTTAGGGGTGGACTTTGTTTTGTAGATCCTTGATATTTCATTGTGTCTGACTGTTGTTTTGCATTTCAGTTCAGTTTGAAACTGATGCTTGAGCACCTGGAACTCAATTTTGAGGGACGGCCACATTGTGGGCTTGATGATGCTCGGAACATTGCACGTGTGCTGATCCGAATGATGTACGATGGCGCCTCTATCCAAGTTAATGAACGCATTCATTTGTTAGCCCTCGAAGCAAAGTCAAAAATGAGCAGTCAGGTGGGCATATAATTGGAAGTCCTTATTCTGTTTGTTAGCAAGGAGGCTTCTTTACAAAACAGCATGTGAAGAGCTGTTAACATTTTTACACTACAGTAAAGACTATCCCAGGACATGATAGTTTAACATTATTAGTACCAAATCCACCTACTGGAAGATTCTGAGCCAAAGACCTCCATCTGCTTCCTTACAGTCTATCGACCTCCATCTGCTTCCTTACAGTCTATCACCTTAAGATCAACTGATTATTCTGCATTTGACAGTCAGTTGTGGTCTACTTTGTCACTTGTTTGTGACCTATGGATTGTGTCAGGTTTGCAGAGTTGCATATGTGTGTGTGTGTGTGTGTGTCAGCACAGAACAGCTCAGCTCCTGCTGGACTGACTTTTACTAAAATCTGTCAAGAAAATTAAAGTAATTAAGATATTATAAGAGTCTGTGTATATTGAACATGACTGAACCTGTCAGATCAGTGTGGACTGCACACTGTGGAGAACAGAGCACTGTTGAGCATGAAGCTAGGACACACACTGTGTAAATAGGACTGTTGTTTGAGTGTCATGACCGTATTCATGAACAGTAACTTTCATTGCCATCAGCATTTTCTCCATGTCATCTCACTTATTCGTATTTGCTCCACCTTCAGAACGACTTTAGATGTGAGAGATAGTGGTAATGTAATGCCTGTTTTCATTGTGGCTGGAGGTTCTTTTAACAGTGATTATGACGACGAAAATTGGCTGCCTCTTGGTTATAATTACTGTCTTATAAATTGCAGAGATATTGAAATTTTTGCCCAGAATTATTACACTGAAGACAGTGTGATTATATATATATATAGTGTGTAGGTTTGATGATTTGTAGTAGTATATGATGATATATGAGAGACACTTTTTCAATTGAGTACCTTAATTTACTTTTTATTCTACAATTTTGATAGTGGACAGTTTTAGTTCTTGTGTCATTGGATGAACAATCAAAGGTAAAGCATAAGACACACCGTAATACAATAGGCTGCATGTGCCATCATTATTCACAGTTTAGGATGCAGCTTCTTCATGATAATGGTTTTTTTTCCTGCATTATCCAGCCAGAGCAAGTAGTGGTGCCAGTTACTGCTAGCAGCCCATACCATGTGGATGTTAAGGGACAAGAAAGGCAGAGCCAAAGGGATTGTCAGAGCACCAGTAATGGAGACACAACCTGACTTCAAGTAGTATTGTAGAATGAATTCCTTATCATTGTATCCCTGTTGCAGTGCTTTCTATATATTATGAAACTTAATTTATATTGTCACCAAAACCATCTCTGTATAAAAAGGAATGCTTAAACCCATGAACTTACTTAAAAGAGTGGATGTCATATGTTCATTGTTCCTGAATGTGAAGATGACAACACTTTCTTCTTACTGAATTGTGTGTTTGTATGTAAAACATTCATTCAGTGTGGTAAATAGTTGCTAAGATGAACATGACATGTGCTGACATGAATTCTGAGCTTGTATCTCAGGCAAGATAAGTTTATTGAAAAAATAATTGCATGCAAGTTTTCTTCCTGAATATTTCAACCCTGCAAAGTGAGATCACAACATTGTTTCAAAATGTCAGGAACTGATTGCCCAGTGATGTGATGTGTCCAAGAAGAATTGAATCCCCAGAGTGATTGTACTTTGAGACTTGTAAGTTCTTACTGTGGTGTTGCTGAAGATTCAAGTCTCATGGATTTTATGTTGAGTTGGCTGATAAATATTTTCCAGTGTTTTGAAGGATCATAGTGCGTATATCTTCAGGGTCAAGCAACCTAAAAAGGATATTTATACCCAAATGTTCTGGCCTGGATATTCATCTTGGAGTGCATGAACCTGAAGAGGAAGGCCCTGTGATGTTTAGAAATGCTTCCAGCTGACATTGTGTAACCCCCAAAAGACTTTATTCTGATTGTAATTGTTTTACTTCATGCTGTTGTGTACCTGGAATTTAGTTGATTTTTTATGGAATATTTGGTGATGTAATGATTGATTTTTAAGTGAGTTTGTTACAGTAAAAGTGTTATGGTTTTTTTTTGGCACAACAATAATTCGTATTTGACCACATTCATTTACATTTTCCTACAGCATGTTTCAACCTGTGTTGGTCATTATCATGTGACATATATTCCAAGATCCAAAGGTAGACAGCATATTTATTGCCAAATTAGTATGTTTATAGTTTATTGGTTGTTATGTGTTTTTTTAGTTCAGGTTCATTTGTGGTACGTGCTTATTTTTCTGTTTTCCATGTTAGTAAGACAAGCTCTGTGTTACTTGTTTCTCTGTAAGGATCTGTTTGTGCAGTGTGTGTGATCTTTATTCATACAATTCTGTGCTGTTGTTTCAATTTTACATACATTTTGTAATTTTGGTCTTGTGTGTGCTGTGGTGTGAGACTTACTGTGGGACATGTTCAATGGCAGAAAGGTTTGAAAGATCATACTTGGTGTATCAGAAGGTTATGACCTGTTTGTGAATAGTATCCTAGCATTCATCTGATAGAGGAATATTATTAAAAAACTTCAGTGTGGGTAGTTAGTTGCACAGCAAAGACATGAACAGGATAGTTCCCAAAACGGAGTCTGTTTCATAATCATTGCAGTATCTTGCTTAGTTTTAGTGCTACAGAGATATGTGCACAGTGACTTATGGCATTCTCATGTGAGGGTTTTTGATGTTTTCTCATGGTGTTTTTTCAGAAACAATATCTACCTAACATCATTCACATACAAAGACATACAGCATAGTAAGTATGAACAGACTCTTGCATGAACTGCATACATTGGTCTTCATGTTAGTAGAGTGGAAGCAAGAATGTTTTCCACATTTTGACCATGTGATGGAGAATTAATGTCATGAAATGCTCTGGAATTACACAATATTTGAACACAAGAAGGCCTTTCGGTTCATCTACCATAATTAAAAAGATATAGGAAGACCATATGATGTCTCTATTCCTTCAGATTCTTCACTCTGTGCAGTGAGGGAATCAATAGCTGGGCATTAATGAGTGTGAAATTTAGTATTCTGTTTTGTTGATCACAATGGGCACATGGCATTAGGTATGTGATGTCTTACTGGGATTGTGGGTTTGAATCTCATGCAAGGCATGGATGGATGCCCCCTGGTTTTCTGTGTTGTGTTGTCCTGTTCGGATGAAGTCTTGCAGTGGTCTAATCCCTTATCCATGGAGTAACACTGTATGTCCAAGGAATAAGTTCTGAATAAGAACAGCCCAGAGGACATAATCTGTTTAAGCTGAACAAATAGAAGTGTTGCATTTTTCAGCATAATTCTCACTAGTACAATTCTGTGTTAAATTACCATGTACGACCTTAACATGCTGCACTGTCACTGTGTTTACGGCCAACATATATGGCAAACCCCCCAGAGGGTATTTTCATGAAAATGCAAATGGGGAAATCGCAGTGCATGAAGTTAAGACCTTACAGGATTAATTGGGTTAGGGTCATCAGAGGCATATTATACATTATATGTAAATTGATTAATGAACACATCATCATTTGGAATGACAATGGTGTTGCTGGCTGAAAGTGCTGGGGTATTTGAAGGACACAGAATGTATTGTAGGGGGAGACAGAAGACTTGAAAGTAGGGATGATCTTTGATTCCCCTGCCTTCTGCATGTCCTATACACCAGCTTGTATGGTGCCATGACAGTCCACATCTCATGCTTAAATTTCGCGCACCAATCTGTGAAATGTTCAGATGCACAGAAATGATTGATTCATCCACCATCTGGAGGTCTTTCTTCAGAGCATTGGCAGTCAACTGAGGCCTCTCCATTATGGTGTATCATACATACATGTACATTCCATGGATCTTTTACTATTTCTTAAAGATGGTAGTATGTGAAACAAGTCATAAATACACAAATATACAAATTTACAGTGTACATTACTACCAACATTTTACAAAAACAGTATTATAAATCATAGTTACACATAAAAAATTAATTTACAGAGTAAAAGGATTGTTTGTAAAGTATTTTCTTAAGGCTGCTTTAAATTTTGCCTTATCATTTTTTAGAATAGTCACACCAGGTGGTATTCTGTTGAAGATTTTCTTGCCAACGTAGAATGTACTTCTTTGAAAACAAGAGAGGTTGGCAGTTGGTCTAAGATGATGATTCCCTGTATTAATATTGTGTATGGAAGAATTTGTGTGAAAAATTTCCTGATTATAGATAGTGAAGTACATTAACGCAAGTATATACTGACATGGAGCAGGTAGAATCTCTAATTGTTTGAGCAGACTTATGCAAGAGGTTCTGGGTTGTGCACCAGCCATAATTTTGGTGATCTTATTTTGTAAAGTGAAAATCTTCCCACTGTTGGTAAAGTTAACCCCCAAAAATTATTTGATATTTTATAACAGAATGAACGTATGCATGGTAAATTGATTTGAGGGTGTTAATGTTGCTGATATGGATCACTGACCTTATGACATAACATACTCTGCTGAACTGAGAAATAATTAGCTCAAAATGTTTCTTCAAATTTATGTGGTTATCAATTTATAAACCAAGAAATTTTGTATTCACTGTCTCTTCTATATACGTTTCTTTATAACCAAAATGTAATGTAGATTGTGATGAATCCTTTGTTATGAATTTCATTATATTCATTATATCTAAATTTAGAACTTAATTATTAGCAGCAAACCATTTAATCATATGAGACAGAACTAAATTTGATACTGAACGGAAATGGTTGAAGGTCCTCGTTTGTTAATGCAGCACCATGAGATTTGGGAGCTTCTAGGATACCTGCCTTATCCAAATCTGGGAATCTTTGTTCTGGAACTTTATAAACTAACACAAGGATATATGCCTTGCTGGTTTGGGAGTGCTTGAGAGTCTCTCTCTCTCTCTCTCTCTCTCTCTCTCTCTCTCTCTTTTTTTTGTGTCTCATCCTTCTTCAAGCAGCCATTTAGAACTGTTGACTTAACACCAATTGAAGGACTCCTGTATATTTACTATGCAGTCAAAAGAAATTTTGCCTGTATGCTTCCCCTGATCTTCTTTCTTGACTTGGTGAAATGAATCACTAAATTATGTACAACATAATGGTGTCTGACTATAGCAACAGTTTTTCCCTTGTCCAACTTACACAACACCTCCACTTTCTTTAACCCTTATTCTGCTAATGTGGAGAATAGGGTGAGCTAATAATGCCAGCAGATGGCAGATGGGATTTAATTTGACATTTAAAGGGTTAACACATCACTGTCCTCTTCTTGTTATCCTTAGGGGGACTAACTGCATATGAAACATGATGACATGTAAATTAATGATTAATAACCAGAAAACATCACCATTTCCAGGCATAATTAAAACAGCAGTAATCAGTTCTAAGTGAAAATGTAGTCAAAGCACGTTCTATATTGCATTATTTAAAGGCAGCTTCTGAGTGAGACAGGAGGACAATTGTGGCCTCTTGTGTACTCCATGCTCTTATGCTAGCACAAGTACATTATGTATGCTACAGTAAATGAGAGTTAACAGAGTAATTCTTTGTAAGAACTGAACATGATGTGTGAACCTAAAAGCGAGGAGTGTCCACTGGCAAAATATTTCATATGCACTTTATACATATGTTGATAATCAAAGTTTCATATGCTTCGCCCCACCATTTTCTTACTTACTCCTATCAATATCAAATACAGAATCTGCATGACAATCATGTTGTTTACATTCTATAAAAATTGAACAGCTGTTTGCATTCTTCAGTGACCTATAATGAAACAAAATGCCAGAACCATACATTAGCTTACACTAATGCAACTTCCACTTCAGAAATTTGCATAGCTACCATACTGGTACTGACAGGAGAGTAGCCTTAGTATGAACTGTGGTCTTAGTGTTCACATCATAACTTTTAAAATTAATCAGTATACCACAATATAAGAACACATTCAACAAAGTCACATTAAACCATAATATCGTTTCATACATTTCCAATATATTATGATTTATAAATTATAAATGAAACATTACACGTTATAATTTATTATCATCAATAACATTCTGCTGGTCAGATATTCATCAAGTGAATAAAATTGAGCAATAAAGTACCTTTACAAAGCAAACTACATTTCTAAGACTCTGTATACTAGAATGTAGATTATTAAGAAAAATTAATTTAATATAGAATAGAATATTATAATAGAATTAAAATTCGATAAAAAATTATATGTATCAAATTTCCTTTTCCCTCCCATTACCGACGAAAGCAAAGAGTACAGAACTGCAGCATTAGGCTTCATAGTGCACCCAATCCCGTAGGTCGAGTTTTATAACGTTGCATTACATATGCAGTTACAGGCACCAAATAACCAAAAACAGCTCCCCCAAATTATACGCATTGTCGCAGAAAAATACAGAGTAAAGAATGAATTATACGCATGAATTATATGAATATCCACACAGATTTTGTTGTCAATATTGTTATTCGCGGGCACTTTTTCTCACCTCCAAGAACTAAATTTCTCTCAAATTAGCCTCAGGGTTTAAGACAGTAAAATGTATGGAAATTTATGTATTTTATTTTAAATGTGAGTTCATGTATAGACTGTTTCCAAACAACTAATTTAAAAATTATAGTTCTGAAAAAAACTATCCAAACATAAAATTCCTGCCTCATATACGCTTTATTAATTTGGTAGAAACCAGTAGACGTGTGTGACAATGGCGACTGACAGAGAATCGGCTGTCGATAATGGTTTAGATCGGCTGAGTATTACCTCAGAGGATAGTTTGAACCGGTCAAATATAGACGGAGATGTTCTTAAAGAGGATGAGGAGTTAATTGAGAAGTGGGGATTTAGATTGAAAGACTTATATCGCCTGGCGTTAAGGTTTTATAAAGGTAGGTAAGAAGTCGTCTCTCTCTAAGGTTTGTGCACTAGATTGTGTATTCATTTCTAAACATTGTTAACTAGGTCTTCAAATGTTTTTAATGCACTTTTCAGGGCAAGGTTGTGCAGGAGACTGAAATTCTTCGTAATAAATCAGTGCGAAAGTGCTTGTATGTGTGTTAGTCATGGAACCCAAGTTGGTTGACGTAACGACATCGTAAGAGTTCAGGTTCTTCAAACTTAGATTGCCCTAAAACTGAAGTCATTTTTCCTGTGGTAAAATTAAAAGTAACAGCTTTCACCCCACGCGAATTTATTCGTGCTGTGTTAAATGTTCAAAGGTTCATGGAAATAATATGAGATTCGGTTTAGATATTAATATTGTACCCAACGTTGTAAATAATTAGCGGATAATTGTACCCCACGTTGTTAATAATTAGCGGGTAATATGTGTAAAAATTGACATACAGTGTGGATGGGGGACAAGAAGTGACTAAAGAATATTGGCAGTGCCATCACTCTGAAGAATGAGGTGGTTGGACGAACCTTCGATTTACAGAATGTAGTAGAATTTATTTACATTTCATACACCTGTTGTAATACAAGGATGTAGAAGGTAATATGAATATAAGATGATACAATAAACTATGAAGTACATGGTTTGTACCTCATATAAGAAAAATCATGTTACACAGACCACCTGAAAGCAAGGGATATTAAAAATTACTGAATAATGTGCACACTACATATGCACTTTCAGTTGAAAAACTTCTGCCATGTAGTGGGAAGATTGAGCTAGGAGAAAACTTTCAGTACTGGCTTGTACTTCTTTGTCACAATTAAAGATTCTCATGGAAGTGAATTGTGCACACACACTTTTCTGATAACTGGCAACTTTAGTGTTGGCACATAGAGATTATGTTTATTGCCTGTATTTATGCTGTGTATTTCTCAATTTGTCTAAAATTTGTTCGTTTTTTACGGTGAAAGATGGTGAGATATAGATGTTTGCTCGCAAAGGAACATATAATTTGTTAAATAATTGCCTATAGACTCTTCATATCTGCCGTGAATAACAATTATTTTCTTTTTGGTAGTGAGTACTCTTGTTGCATCTGTTGAATTTCCACAGCAGATAATTCTGTAAGACATAATGGAATGAAAATCTGCAAAGTAAACTAATTTTAAAATATCTGTTTTCATGTGTGCTGTGAGTGCCCTTATGATGAAGCCTGCTACACTAAGTGTTGGGATAATCTATGCAACATTTCTTTTCCAGTGTGAGTTATCAATTTCCAGGCCAAGAAATCTGGTTGTAACTACTACTTTAGTTGTCTTATTACTGTAACATATTAATAGTGGCATTTCATGTATTTGTTTTGTTAAAACTTGAATATAATTTTGTTTTCTTTAAACCATTTGTTCAACTTGTATGATCATGAATGTTAAATGATACTAGTATTACCAACATAGAGCATAGACCGTTACAGCAAACTGATATTTGGGGGGTAGAACATTAGTACGAGGAAAAGCAGTTTGAATAAATATTACTGTTTGAATTACAGATAGGCCTATTTTAAACCAAGAAAACTTTATCCCCACCTAAAAGTTTTTTTTTTTGGGGGGGTGAAACTTAAGAAAATTACTATTGACGGTAGACCCATATTGAGAACACAAGTTAATCCGAATTCATTTTTTATTTTGTATGGTGACTGCAATACACACGTGTAATGTAGACAGCAGAGAGTGATCTTTCAGGATAAATTCTTAAATAATAATACCTGTTCTAATTGGGGTATAGTTAAGTATGGTGTTCCACAAGGATCAATAATGGGACCGTTGCTTTTTTGATTTGTATTAATGACCTGCCTGATGTTACAATTAATACAAACTTAAGTGATAATCCTAAAACACTTCTATTTATGGATAATACAAGTGTAATAGGTAACAGCCCCAGTTTTACTTATATTGAAAACATTATTCATATGGTTTTGAAAACTATGAATAAATGATTTCCTTCTATTTTTTTTTTTTTTTTTTTTTTTTTTTTTTTTTTAAAGTTTTGGTAGAACTCATTTCATGCAATTTGTAACTAAACATAGCTCTCATAGTGTAATAAATATTAATTATAACAAATAATATTAAGCACCCATACCTGAAAGTTTCTAGGGATAATAATTGATAACACATTGTCCTGGAAAAGCCATATAGATCTGATTACACCCAAATTAAACCAAGCCTGTTATATAGTTAGACTGGTTAAACTGTTTCTATCACGGGATTCCCAAAAGAAGGTGTATTATGCTTACTTTCACTCTGTTATGACTTACAGAATAATATTTTGGGGAAATTCCTCACACAGTGATTGTATTTTTAGATTATAAAATGAATTATAGGAATTATAATGGGAGCCAGATCAAGAGACTCTGGTAGAGAACTTTTTAAAATTATAAAATTTAACTTTAACATTTCATTACTTATTTTCTTTAGCTCTGTTTGTAGTTAACAACAGAAGTTTATTTATGGAAAATTCTCAACTACACAATATCAAAACTAGGAATAACTCCAGTCTTGTTCAACCATCATCACATGTAACGATTTATCAGAAAGGACCACATTATTTTGGCATCAAGGTGTGTAACAGGCTTCCCTCTCAAATTAAGAACCTATCAAATAATGTTAAGCAATTTAAAACAGCTCTTAATATTTTCCAACAACTGCATTCATTTTGTACTTTAGTTGAAAATTTCAATCACAATAAAAATTCGAGATAATCGTAGCACATGATCTACATATCATTATATTTAGTGGTCAGATATATTGTCTAAATGACATTAAAAATGTGTATATCTATTTAGAAGTATTTTCTGTATCAGTTTTATCCCTTTTTTAAAATCATATTTGTTATATTTGGCATATTGTTGACATGATTTTTCAAAGAAGTACTTCAGAAAACAGATATTTGTAATCAAGGTTTTACATCAGTTTTATCTAACTTACTGTAGACCCTGACCAGTCATTGATTCTATGTAAGTTTGTATGATATAGGTTTTAGATTTACAAGTATATCTGCTATGAAGACTAATGTATAGAACTAATATGTATTTGGCCATGAGTAATGTCTATGTTCATTTAATCTTATGACTTTTTCTATATGTTATCTTTAGAACAGTGTATGTTTTGGACAAGTTCTGTATCCAGTGGTTGTATTACCAGCAATGGATTCTTGAATTATCAATAAATGTGATACAATGCAACAGTTATGAAGAGAATGCCAAGCACACAATTTTAACCCACCTCACTCCATGCATGTTACCAAATGTTTCTTGAAATTACTGCGAATGTATGCAGTCATCAGACACTAAGAAACTGGAGGTGTGAACTCTTCTGTTACTCTGTTTATTTCTTGTGTGTGATAGTACATGACCAGTTATGTTTGAGAGATGATTAACTGTTATGCTACTTGTTTACAATATTGGATATTGATACTGTTGTTTTACCCAAGGGTAATATGCAGCGAGCAAACAAAAATTGTTGCCATATTTTATTTGCTGTAAAGTTTGTGCTTTTGTGTATCTTCAGAGAAAGAAGGTAAAGCTGTTCATCTGTCATATGAGGACAAGCTGAAACTTGTAGCCTATACTTGTCAAGTGGGCCATGGCAGGTTCAACCCAGACACTTTGCCTCCTCTAGGAGTGCTGGATGTGATTGGTCGGGACAGACGGTATGTTTACAGATCTTATTTAGTTGTTTTTGATTGTTGCTTACATGAAAGTCACTTTTTGCTCATGACTTTTCTTATGACCTTCATATGCTGGAATATTTAATGCTGTCCTTATGGGCATGTTGGCAGTACTTCAGAAATTTGTCTTCTTATGCGGTAAACTTTGTGTCGAGGAACTTCCAGTTTGGAAAGCACTGTATTTTGGAATGACTGCAAACGGTGTTTCTGTTTGTGTTCCACTGTACAGCCATGCGGGAGTGCAATCAATCAATCAATAGTCCCATCATTCCGCTGCGGAACATAGGGCGTCCACAAGAATCCTCCACCGCACTCTATTCTTCGCGTCGCACTTAATCTCTGCCCACGTCTTCTTCATTCTGTTCTTCGCCACGTGTTCTTCGG
>Ga0268261_10002220_pt1 | contig 13848 bp, 4 predicted proteins | sample TergutNc150P1_FD_190353 | JGI IMG/M metagenome (GOLD analysis project Ga0268261, IMG submission 190353) | Nasutitermes corniger P1 segment gut microbial community from laboratory colony in Florida, USA - Nc150 P1 (SPAdes) (version 2) | ecosystem: Host-associated > Arthropoda: Insects > Digestive... | reverse complement strand
TTCAGGAAATACTCACCAAAGACCCTAGTAGTGCTTGAGGGTGTGATACCTCTGGAAACATTCCCCCTTGTGGAGTGGCACTAAGGAGAACTTGCAGATGTACCGAGTTTCACCGCGTTAAAAACGTAAATCTGCGTCACCCGTCCGCTGTAATGTGTTAAATGGAAACAGAAATTGTTAGCTAGCTGGGTAACTGAAGGTTTGACATGGATGAGGGGGATTACAGTCTTCTGGGACATGACGTCGTGTAGTTTGGTAAGTACATACGAAGGTTTTGGAAGAAAATTTCTGGCTCAAATTTCAGGTCTCCTACTCTTCTACGCAGCAGTGGAGAGGGCATCTTCCTGGATGTTGGGAGGTATAATTTTATAACTGACTATACGGTGACTCAACCACGAAGAACCTAATCTCCATTTTCACCGCCAAATATCACTCTTCGTTGGGGACTTTTGAACTTCAATATACTGTGTTTCAATGAATGCGCAGTTTGGATCCATAACATATCGCTCATTTGCGACAAGAGTGTCACAACTCAAAATTTGGCATTTTTGAGTTATTGATATAGAAAGAAACGTTTGCAGATGCACTTTTAACAGGTATAGTGACATAACGCAGTTTGTAAAACTAGCCACTGGAGAGCAGTTGTGTCGTCGTTGCATTCATAGAAACGTATATTACTTCAAACCCTTTAAACATTTCTCCTGAAAAATCACTAATTTTGAGTTGTGACACTGTTGTCGCAAATGAGCAACACATATATATATATATATATATATATATATATATATACCCATATATATATATATATACCCATGTCTGGTACTGAAAAGATTTTGCGGCCCCTGATGTCATGGGTGATCAAGCATGTGCAAACATAAGCTGACGAGAGTTCTGCCATGAATTGGGGGTTGTTTGGAGTGGAAATGGGGTTATAAAAGGGGGGTTTTTGCACTGGGGAGAAGAAGAAGCGTCCCGTTATAAAAGGCTGTCAACAGACGTCATCTGAGCAAGCCTAATACATGTGTGAAACTGCTCCAGGTTACGTCAAAATGAATGCACAAGAGGAAGCGTCTGTCATTCACGAGGTTTTACAGTAGACTAGCTCAGCCAGAAAAGTGATTGGCTATGGGTTTAGATTCCGGGCAGGGGCACGAGACTAGATCATCTTGAGCCTTCCCAGTTTCATACCCAAAATGATCTGGGACAAAACTCTCTGATCTCCGGCTAGTTTCAAGAATAAGAGTGTGTGGAGATATAGCTCCCCTCCCCCCCGTGAATCTTCTTATCTTGATGATTAATTTCGTACATGGGGAAACGTATTTTTGAGGTATGTACACACATATTTTGCCGTAGATATCGAAATTTTCAAAAATGTGTCTCTTTGTGGAAGGTAGAACTGTATAAACAATTTTGTTGCCCATAGGGCTAAATTATACGGTGGAAGTTTTCCTGTGTACACTTTTAAAGTTTACCTCCCTTTTTGATGAAAATGTCCTATATATCCCGACTCCCAGCATGAAATACTCTACTGTCTGTATACATTATCCAGAATGCACGGATCAATACGACATACATGTGAAGAATGCTCTGTACAGGTTCATCTGTGAAATGCCTTCAACATCACGTATGGATAATCTCACTTGAAAGCTAACGCACATAGTACGTAAATGGGATAATGCAAATTCCGGTTTCACAAAGGAATATGTCATGTACGAAGCACAGGGATGCATAAATACTGTGCCGCTCTGATGGACCCGAACATCTGTCGCTCTGCTTTGAGATTTGCCTAGTATACACCAGATTAAAAAATATATATATATATATTTATTGGTCTCCGCTTAAAACATAAAAAACAATTTCATTCAGTCGTCATAATAGAAGGTAAATGCAAACTAAATAATTTCCCGTTTTCATTGAAGTATCTCGCCAGAAAGGCGTATAGGGAAGTCGACATATATTTCTACGCTTTCTACCAAACATCTCGGTAGAGTGATTAGCACGTCTCTTGAGAGCTCGGCAGGTTCTGGTGTCAAAACCGATAGTCTGCTTTAATCACTGGCTTTACGCCATTGCCACTTTCTTCTACAAACTTTTTCATTTGCTAATGATTCTACGTCGGCGCTATATACGTTCTGAGATACTGACAGTGTAGTCGAAGACAGACAGATAAATAAAGAGACGGACAAACAAATAAACAGTTAAATATGCAAACATTCTTAACCCCCGCAGCATTTGGAGTTGAGCGGTTAGTTTAGCGGTCTGACTTCTGTACCGTCGGAAAAATGAAGCCAGTATGAACAGGAGAGCAGTCTGGTTGGGTCCCAGAGCCACTGCGCACACAGGGACGATATCCGTTCGCTGCGCCTGAAGCCTGACAGCGTCCCGTGCGCAACGACGTCACTATGACGACAGAGCCAACTCGAAAGTTGACGAATCGTGTAACAGAGCAGGCACCATAACAGAACTTCAAACAAAATACTTTATTCATCATTATCGTAAACCATGTTTCATTAAACGTTTACATGTATAACTAATTAATAGACCTGCATTTTCACTCAAGATACTGCAGTGAAATACGCAGTCAAGTGGAAAATACTTCTGCTGGGTGTTTGGTAGGTCGCCGGTTCAAAATGTTCAACGGGAATACAGCTGTTATTATTATTATTATTGTATTGTTATGGTTGTTTTAACCAGTCTGTCCAGGCGAATCTCGAAATAGTAACTCCAGTTAGTGTAAGACAGCTGATGTCCACATCCTTTGAAGTTCAGTTTTGATTTTCTTCTGTTGCCTAAAACATTTAAAAAGTCAATTTAAAAAATCATGGAACAGAAGAAGCAAGGTAAGAGACTCAAAGTGTAAAGTTTAAATTAGACATATACAACTCTAAGGTCAAGCTTTCAAGCTGTGTATTCCGAGACGGAGTACACACTGCATCAAGGCGAGCTTTTCTTTCAAGATTTCATGCGGCTCCATTGATACACACATGACTGTGGTTTAATTTGCGTTCCCAAGAAAATTTCTGTCTTCCAAGCGCCGCTTTTCCCGAAAGTCGTTAAAAGAAAGATGGAAAGTCGTGATAAATTCTAATTTTTTTTTCGCGAGTAAAGTACGGCTTTCACTGCACCAATTTTCACGAAACTCACCCTCATCCAGTATATTCTATGGACATTTCTTTACACCGAGTTTTATCCAAATCGAACGAAAAATGTTGGAAACACAGACAAAATTTTATTGACACCCTCAATTAAAGAGTGGCTTTACTTACATCAATTAAAAAAAACTCAACTGACGGGAAAAGTGATTTAATCAATGACATTAGGTCAAAGGGAGAGAGAGAGAGAGAGAGAGAGAGAGAGAGAGAGAGAGAGAGAGAGAGACGGACGGACAGACGAACATGGTTTCCACGTCATGCATTCTTCTTATGCTTATCAAACGCCTAAAGCGGAACTACTAATCACCTCCATGAAACAGAATCATTTTTGAAAAACTAATATTTTTTCTACCATTCAATAAATTTCTATAATTTTATGGAACACGAAGGTTCATTGCCAGATGTATACAAGAATGTAACCGGTTCCTGTTCTGGGCTAAATGAAACCAATCCACTCCTTCCCATGTTGTTCCTTTAAGAACCGTTGTAATTGTATCCTTCCATCTACACCTAGGTCTTGTAAGGGGTATCCTGCCCCTAGTTGTTTTTACCAAACCCTGTATGTATTTTTATTCTCGCTCATGTGTGCCCATACACCGCCCCTCCCATCGGTCTTGATTTTATATTTAGTGTATTTTTGGAAGGGATTAAAACTCTGACAATCCACAGTATTCATTCCTAGTGGTCTGTCATTACCACTCTTTTTCAGGTTTACTTATTTGTCCCAGCTTCCTGCTCCCGAAGGCAGTCAGTATATGTCAAGTTAGTACGAGAAAAATGGACATAAAATAGAATATTTTGAAATTATATTTACGATGCAATTTACAGTTTCATAACCGGTAAGACAAGATTTGGTGTTTTTTAAAGGGACGGGAGGGAAAGAAATAGTGAAATGTGTGATTTATCTTATCTTTTAAATCGAAACCAGATAAATAGCACCGTGTATGACATACATTAGCTATTTCGAGGGTGTTTTTCGTACCGAAAAATATCCCGGTATTTTGAGCATTACAGCATTTAATATTCCGACATTTCACGTATTGAGAATTCCATTCGATGTGCCTAAATATGTCTTTTTGTCATTCATACAACTCATTGTGAAACACGGGATATTCTAAAGCAATTAGACTCTTTTGTAAGAAGTTTGGAGTTTATAAAATGGAGAGTGTCCTTCACCTCGAAACTACTTTGCTTTCCTAAGAAAGAGAAATAGCTTATGTAATCACAGTCTGTGCGCTTGTGTTTGCACCATTTAACCGTTGAAACATGTGACTGATTTTCACGAAATTTTGTAAGAAATTCATGTCATTAAGGGTGACATCTTAATTGTTTTGTTACTCCAGTTGTGAATAACATGGCAGTAATATACTAATTGTACTTAAGCTCTCAGTGTCACGACAATGATTGTTACAGCGCTTAGAATTATACATATGAAATTGGCTGGTGGAGAGACAAGCACGAACCTCATGTTGTGCATGAAATATTACTTACAAGACAACAATTGCAAACATGTTAACAGCTACAAGTTGCGACCCAAAAGTTTTGAGACGAGTTGTTTTAAAAGAGTACTGTGCGTTACATCTAGCGGCCGACACCTTAACTACGTAGTACTATGCTTCATGTAACCCGTGACCAGGCTTCAACGGTTTTCGTTCAGTGGTCTGTGAGTACGAACTTGTTTTGCAAGTGAAGGTTTTTTGCCTTGTCATCAGCGTCATGGAGGAGCAGAGAGGTGTTTACTGCCAGGATCTTCTCTTAATGGGACAAGATGAACGTTTTTGGGAAAATATCATTACCGGTGACGAAACATGGTGTTTCGCCTATGATCCGGCCACCAAACGACAGAGTGCAGAGTAGGTGGGGCAAAACTCTCCAAAACCAAAGAAACTGCGATTTTAAAAATCGCGAGTGAAGACAAGGTTAATTGTTTTTTTTTTTTTCGACGCAGGAGATGTAATTCATCGAGAGTTTCTCCCTGAAGGGCAGAAAGTAAATGCAGAATTCTACGTGGGTGTTTTGGATCGGCTACTGAAGTGAATTCGACGAGTTAGGACGGCCAAAATCCAATCCAGTGAGCGGTTTCTTCTTCGCGATAACGCGCCATCTCATAACGCTGCAATTGTAAAGAAGTTTCTGGCGAACAGAAACGTTGCTGTTCTCCACCACCCACCTTACTCGCCAGATCTTGCACCTGCCAACTACTTTCTCTTCCCCAAGTTCAAATGTCCCTTAAAAGGTCGGCATTTTCAAACAGTAAAAGAAATTCAGTGTGCAGTGACAAGGGAGCTTAACAACATTTCAAAAACTGCTTCCCTGGAGGGCATAAAGAAGTTGAAGGAACGTGCAAACAGATGTATTGATCAAGGAGGAATGTATTTTGAAGAATAAAAATAAATTATATCCATATAAGAAGTTACCTGTGTTTTATAACACTTGTCTTAAAACTTTTGGGTCTCACCTTTTAGAACCTTTGAGTTTACATCAGACATCTTCAATATAGACAAATTCTTTGTGTGTAAGTTATTCCCAACAATATAATAACCTTCAACCATACCAATGATAATAATAAAATAATAATAATAGTAATTAATGAGTATAAAATTGAGTTCTCCTTAGAACTCGCTGTTATGAACGATTTTCTGAGAAGACTCTGTATATAAAGCCTCATTATTAAGTACACTGTCAACAGTAACCTCCATTTAACAATCCAGCGTGCGTTGCCCTTTTGCTTCACCTCTTTGCATATGAATTTGTGAAATGCGTAATATATTAGCATTTCTTCCTCGATGTTACGGTCTTCCGCCTTGTCGGTACTAACAAACCCTTATGAAAGGGCGAATGTTCTACGAATAGCTTAATCTGCCCCTAGAATCAAAACACATGTCGTTCCCACGTGATTGTATCCTGTCTGATTCATAGCGAAAACGTCATTCATCTTGAAGTAAAGAGCCTCGCCTGTAAACTAGTGGAAATACATGTGACCAGATTGTCGTATTCGGGGAAAGATGGGAATATATCGCTGTGTTTTCATAAACACAAACAACGCGGTTAGCTACAAATTTCGCAACAAAAATTGTCAATAACGTGAGGATTTACAGACAGACAGAATACATTTGCAAAAGCATTTGGTGAACCTAGATTTTCGCCGACACCGGCTAAGATAAAGGAGCTCCTCTTCACAGTTCCTTGTTTTACTCAGTCCTTCCCGGTAAATGCCCATTTACTACCTCAAGTTAGTTCAAAGCCGCTTCATTCCCCATTGTTCCACTGAAGTGTGCTGATATTCAAGAAATGTTTTCAACAAAGAAGGACACTGCAATGTCAAATCAATCACTTCATCTATTTCGGTCATCTTCTGCGTCTATTCAAAATTACTTGCTAAGCAACACAACAAACATGCATGACGACCGAAGAACAAGCCGTGTGTCAACAGCAACAAATTGCAAATTAACGGATACGATTCACTGATTCAGTAAAATATCTAATCGTCTTTCAGAGAGAAGGGCATGCACTACTGACATCCAAAGAAATTTGTATTTTTTCTTTTGCAAGTTTTCTTTTACAAAGAAATGCATTCTTCGATAATAAATAAACTTTGATAGCATTCTCCGATATTTATTGATCTATTTTGGAATCTCAAGTAAAGCAACATAGTGCTACTTTGCTCCAACTGTAACACAAATGACTAATGGAGGTGTCCATTCAAAATTTCTTCCTGAACATAAGGGTATTTAATATTTTTGTCGATTTCCTTAGTCCCCCCGGACAACTTTAAGGATAGAACTTAAATTATAGCTTATAATTTTCCGGTTTATATTTACCGTGTTCCTGTCTTTCGACATCTGAGTTACTGATAACGTCTTTAAGTAAGTTACGAATGAATTTGTTCTTCCTGGACTCCTTGACCACTCAAGATGAAGGCAAAGTGTTACTTCGAAACGTAGGAAAATAGTAACACAACGTCACGGCGTCACATTCCAGATGACATTATTCCCCGAAACACTGCTGTGAGAGACTCAGAAGTGGGAGGCAGATAATACTTTATATTCCTAAGGCTGACATAAGGAATAAATCAGGTCGACAAATTTAACATAACTTCATCAAAGTTCATGGGCGAATTTACAAAAAGACAACGTTGCTTGTCCGTCTGCTGTTTTACAGTTCACGCATATGACGTCCAAAAATACTGCTCTTCGCGTTTAACTTCCCCATGTAAATGTGTTATCTCAGTGATGTTGCAGCAGCCTAAACCACATAGCACACCACAGACCCTGGAGCCCGTTTTGAGTCTGTCTAGTTCCATTACCAGGGTTTCAAGTTGTCTTCCCAGTGTTCTGACCTCGACAGCCATTAACGTTAAGGCAAGTCCTGGGGGATCCTTCTGTGCAGTGGTTCTAGGTTTGAATTCCGCTTAGTACTTAGGTATTTCTCAGTGATGTCCATAATGATCCACAAACACACTGAATCCTACCGTGCAACAGCACATGAACAGATGTTGTACAAGTCAGTTAACAAATTCACCGCACCAAAAGGAATTATTTACGCTGTCACATGGAAGGAAACCAAAGAGAAACGAAAGGCTTTTTAATAATGGAACGTTATATGTAAACGTCTGCAGTCTAGGTTTAGACAGTAATTGGTCTTGGCAGCGAATTAATATTTGCGTATGGCTGTTTATTCTGACATTGTTTAACGCGTTATAATAATGCACAAAATCTAAGTCCGATTATGTACAAATAAATCGGTCTATATGAACGGTACTGTGCTTAGAGCGATATCATGACACGTGTAAACACTGTGATGCGTTGCTTTATTTGAAGGCTACTAGGCAGCTATATTCGGCTTTCTGTGCTTTTTTCTGAGCCATAAGGGTACTTTTACGTACGTAAAATGTAGAATAATTCTAAATGAGAAACTTGTACTCCAGAAAGTGTCCAGAACTGAATGTTTTTGCAGACTGTTAATTGACTTGGTTTTTTTTTTAAAATTCGGCTTCAAAGTTTTGATGCTCAAGCATGACGTAGTGTGCAGTCACTCGTTAAAAGCTCCACAAAAATTTTACATTTTGAAGATAAGACTTGTCTGGAAGGATAAGGTCATTTCAAGTAATGGTGGTGGTGACAGTGGTGGTTATGGTGATGGTGTTGGTGTTGATGGTGGTAGTGGTGATGATGGTGGTGGTCGTCGTCGTAGTAGTAGTAGTAGTAGCGGTCGTGATGATGGCGGTTATGGTGTTGGTGAAGGTGGTAGTGATACTACAGGTGGAAGTATTGGTGGTGGTTGTGGTGGTGATGATAGTAGCTTTGGCATTGTTGTTATTGGTGGTGGTGGTAGTAGTAGTAGTAGTAGTAGTAGTAGTGGTAGTAGTAGCAGTAGCAGTAGCAGTAGTAGTACTAGTAGTAGTAGTAGTAGTAGCAGTAGCAGTGGTAGTAGCAGTAGTAGTAGCAGCAGCAGCAACAGCAGCAGCATCAGCAACTTAGCCTATGGCCAAATTCCGGATATGTCGCCCTCGTTCTACTGAATTCAGACACGAAATTTTGTATAAAAAGCGATCTTCAGTTAACGCTTTTTTTATTAACGCTGGTGACAATCATTTATCCATTGCAACGTGTTTGTAACATTTAAAAAAAAGAGATAATAGCCAGCATACGACGCGTCTTGTGAAATTTGCCATATATATGTTTGACAGTAGGTCGAATATTAACATAATATTAAATATTAACATTATGTTTTATTGTATTGAGGTTATATTTTGGAGAATAATAAGTAACAGGGGTGTTGTCTTGGACCATATTCGTGTGTAGGTTTGTACGTGTACAAGTATATAAATAACATGTGTATAAATTAGACAGCTTTCAATGTTGTAACGGTAACGAATAAAGCGGTGTAACTAGACGTGTGGAATTTTGTATGAACATAAATTGTAAACGTACGTACGAAGTCTGCGTGAAATATCGCTTTACACGTAAAAGTAGAAATATAGCGATTGTGTGAAACTTTAATGTTATCAGTGGAAAATACACACACACGAATATGTGTCACTAAATTTTACTGGCTGCTTGTTAGTTTGTAGCTGTTTGTGGCTTCAGTGTGTCAGTAGCAGTACGAAATAACTATAGGGTACATATATTCCTCACATTTACTGTGACATTCGAATCTCATGGGAGAAATTTTGCTGTATACATTACTCCAAACGACCTCAATACTTTATCAAGTAAGTTTCGATTTAGCATTTTAGTTTCACAACTACAAAACTAATTAATATGTAGAAGAGTTTTTTTTAATGTAACTCTTACTTGGCCAGTAAAGAATTTCCCCGCATTTCCTACAACCCGGAAGTTCGTTTCTCTCAATACAATATCTCTCATTTTTCCCTGTCCTAAGACAGGTAAATCCAATCCATATTCTCCCACTCTCTTTCTTTAAGATTCATTTAATTCTGTCTCCTTATCTACACTCCATTTCCATTCCCCACCCCGTTTTTTTTTGTCGTAATGATGTTTGGCGAGGAATAAAAATTACGAAGCTCAATTAACACGTTTGTAGTATGCATTTAGCGCTGTCTTATTCTGAGCGCTTAATTTGCAACAGGGCCATTCGTATGATAATAAGTCTGCTATCCATAAAAGCTTCTTTGTAGTAAGCTGCGTATTGTTCGATGTATCGATTTATACAAAGCGGTACAAAAGCACGTGGGTAGTAGGCCTAGGAATCCCCCAATGATGCAATTTAACTAACGAGACGTTTCCTCCACACTTTGACTTCCTCTTCTCTCGTATTAACGGTCTGCCTACCTTTATTAGGAGCATTTGCAAAATTTACAAAAGCGACTGTTATCTTACGTCTGTCTTTCCGTCCGCACGGAACAACTCGGCTCCCACTCGACGGATTTTCATAAAATTTTATATTTGAGAATTTTTTGAAAATCAGTCGAGAAAATTCAAGTTTCGTTGAAATCGAAAAAGAATAACGGTTACTTTTCATGAAGACTAAAGTACATTTTTCACCATATCTCGCTCAGTTCTTCTTACAATGAGAAATGTGTCGGGAAGAATTTGAAGATCAAATCAAAACACACGTTTCATGTTAAATAAATGTTTTTGAAAATCGTGTTGTTTATGAGATAATGGACAAAAATATTTCAGAGCCGAACAGGCCACAGACGAAAATATGGCCCATGCGCACGTTGCATACTGGATATCTGAGGCTACAAACAAACAATCAGATTATGTAATAATTAATGCTTTCCCACTGCGACGAAGTTTGCACGAACGCGCTTCATTTTTACGTTATACGTACATCGCCTGTCTTGTTTGTATAGCATTTAACAAGTACTCCTAGTCCTGATTATATGGGAACTGCTGTCCTATGTACAGGTTTCGTACTTTCTCCATGCTGCAATGGCCACTATTAGCTTGCATCGTGTGCAAATTTAGTTTCAGAGTTATACTAATCTACATCACATAAAACGCTATAGATCATGTGGAAAATTTGAAGCACACATGTCTTATACACTTTGCTATGGAGTCACAAACCACACGTTTCTGGAGATTCTGATACAGTTGCACTTTATGATGAACATGTCACAATTTGGCAATTAAGTTTACTTTGTTTGAGGACTATCCTTTCTCTGATGGCTGATGCATCCGTTCAGAAAGCACATGAAGATGAAGTGAAAATAACCCGGTCTTCTATAACACATTCAGTGCAGATTGAGTGGATGCAAACTGCATTGAAATCACTCCATAAAGCCAGAAGAGAAACTTGGCAAGGGTGTCTTGAAATTTTGTGCTCGTGTTGTAGCTGGCGTAAGAAAAACTTAGCAAAATTTAGCAACACAAGTTCTTTTGTTGTACAACATGACATTCAGTAACACGAGTAAAATGGTAAGTATCTCGTTTTACCTCTCATTTAATTGTTAAAAGCAAGATAGCTGCTTCAAGGGAAGAGGAAAATATGAAGCACCGAACAAGCCTGTGTAGATAACTGATGTCATAAACCTGTGTGTACTATGCAAAACTTTCCACATGTTCCTCTCATTCTTCTAGCAACTAGCGAGAAAGGGGGCTTGTGCGCGGCTGGGGGAGTCCTTTGGCCCATCTCACGAGAAATCTGGGCAGAGATTTGAAAGTATCTGTCTGCAAATAAGCTATCTATTCTGTCATATACTTTCCAACAACTGCACTATAATTAGATACAATAATTCCAAAGGTTTGTTACACCTCCTACATGATGCGGCCTTTGACCACCATCTTCGGGGAGGTATTCAACAAATACAAATACAATAATGGCTAGTTATGTCACAGGTCTGCAATAAATATTGCGAGGTAAGAGGCAAAAGATAATAATGGCTGTGGTGGGGAGACCTGATATTTATAAACACAAAGTTGTCAGTGCGCTCTTACATTTAAATATACATTCTAATTAATTAATCAGGCGGCTTCATTAATATGATAAGTGGCAATTAAAATCTTGTTGGATGTTATCATTTGTCGAACAGTAAATTGTTACCAAAAGTATGGAAAAGCGTGCTTCCTCCTTCTGCAGGATATTTCCAGCTGTCACGGGAAATATCCCCCCAAAAAACTCGACTCTTCATCAGTACCGCTGTGAGAACCTCACATCTGTCGATCTTTGGGTTCTTCAACGACTCTGATACAACTGTTGGAAGAAGTGTGAAATAAATAGGAATGCCGAGATAAAGCGCATTTGTAATAAGACGACCGTATGCTTGTAGAAGCTGAGGAAAATCACACGTTAGGGCCATACCCGTAAGTCTGATAGTGAGACATAACAATGTAATAAACGCAGACGTAGGAAAACACCACTGTTCTGTAAACGCCTCCCGTAAAAACTTCGAAAATCGAACTGAAATTGCAGGTTCGAATGACGGTTTGCTTTCTTTCTTTTGGCTTCCTTCTCTCCTTCCGAGGGCTAATAAATTTATATTTGGTTTATTCAACAGCGCTGTTTTAACTGCACATGTCAAATTACACAGTGTTTACAAGAGAAAGACTGGGCGGATTTTGAAAGTAGGTTACTTTCTTTTTCGATTTAAGCAATCCAGACTACATGCTGAAGAATACAAATACGCATACTGACTTCTAGCCAGAAGTCCGTCCTACAATTGATCGGACGCTAACTGTAGTTTTTGCCATTATTTCTTTTTAAAAATACGTATGTTTTAAGAACCGTTGTTACTGTCTGTCCTTTGGATATACATAATATGCAATTCATTTTAATTATCTTGAAAATTTCAGAACTTCCCTCACAGTAAACGTACTCATTGTCTACTATAAATGCCAACCTGGTAATTCTGTATAGGGAAATAATTGCTGCTATTTGTGAGCATCAAACAAAACACGTAAGTAAATTCCGCGTGAAAATGCAGATTCCTTGTATGGTAATGCAGGTGGCGCAGTACTGAAATTACTGTGCTTTAGAGGGTTAAAACTTTATGCATATGGTTGATAGTTTAAAGCACTGAATGGTTCCGTACCTCAGCCATCGCTATCCACATATTTCTATGGGCTCTCACAATTTATTTTGTTTTAGAAAGATCAGGTCTATCATTTTTCATCATTTCTCCTTCCTTTTTTGTGCCTCTTTTATACGGCACATATAGGCCCTAATCTAATGCAGAACCTGAATGTCTGTTCGCACGTTCTACCCCGGAAACTATTGAATGTGTTTCAAAGGCTTTTGGTAGTGGAAGGTCATCGCCGGCAGCTGTCTGGTGGATTTTATTTTGGTCCGTATTTTTACAGCACTTAATTCCTTTTCAGGAAACTGGGATCAAAATTGATAATATTTCCTCAAAAACAGATAATTACTAAAAGGGAAAGCTATATGACCCACATGTGAGGTAATGCTCTATAACCCCATTTAAAGTAACATCATGGAGGCAAACTCCTTTTTAGAAGAAAATCATTCGAGAAAGCAGGCTCAAGCGGTAATGAGACCGCCTTGAAGCTTGTAGCTATTTCAAATATCTTGCGTGTCACTGATTATCTTAAGGGCACTTGTCCTGATCTTCATTAGTGCCTCCAGTTCAAAACATGGATGATACGTTAACTTGTAATAAAGTCCTCCTCTCTCTGCCTAGGTGTCCAAGTGGTATTTTCTCGCAGTATCTCAAAATTTTGCAATTAGTATTAACCTAAAAACACGACCATATGTATCTAATATGTTAGGTTTTTATTCAGCACTGCAACATGTTTCGGCTGTCTACATCAGTCATCATCATGTAGGCATTGTTTCACAAAAAGATAAAAAGGGGAGATGCCTGTCCTAAAAAACAGTGGTGTAAATTAGCTAACATCATGAAACAGTGATAACCGTTATTCCGAAACAAAAGTACAGTAACATTAAAAATTTTATTAGAAACTTCTTGTGTATAATCCAGTGTATCGGATTAAACATAAAATTTTATAAAGTACAGTAAAATAAGACAAGGTCAAAGGCGACAAAATGAGTAGCGGTAAAACCTTGGCAGTCAATGCAGTATCAAATATATTATACAGAATTAAGGTTAATTATCGATCTCAGCAGGTGAGCGGCCTGTGGCCGCTCACCTGCTGAGATCGTGGGTTCGAATTCCATCGGGGGCATGGACATTTGTCTGTTGTGAGTGTCGTGTGTTGTCAGGTAGAGGTCTCTGCGACGAGCTGATCACTCGTCCAGAGGAGTCCTACCG
>Ga0268261_10002219_pt1 | contig 13850 bp, 8 predicted proteins | sample TergutNc150P1_FD_190353 | JGI IMG/M metagenome (GOLD analysis project Ga0268261, IMG submission 190353) | Nasutitermes corniger P1 segment gut microbial community from laboratory colony in Florida, USA - Nc150 P1 (SPAdes) (version 2) | ecosystem: Host-associated > Arthropoda: Insects > Digestive... | reverse complement strand
TATGGGTGAGAACCTCTAGTCGCAAGGCGCGCCTGTTGTCTTCAGCAGCATTGATGTTATGTGCGTCTGCCTGTGACGAATGAACAGGCATAGTGTCTTCCGTCAGTGTTTGTGGAAGATGACCTGTTGTCAGAAAGCACTAATCCAAAGGGATTTTAAGGGTTTGTTGTACTGTGTATTACAAGGAATCAATTAGTGACGATAAAAATTAATTTTTTGTACGATACCATGTGTCCCGACACTACGCGAGAAAGAAAACGGCACTTCATGGTCGAAGAAGCAAACCGAAAATGCAAATAATGTTTAATTCGTGACTGTACGAACCAGATTTGACGTTACGGTGAAACAATTATTAATAGTGTTCCAAAAATTTCCTGTGTCTGTAAATTATGGTAAACAAGCACGAATAATTAGCTAGATACTACTTTTTGAATTACTAACATTTTCTAACGGATCCCTGTGGAGTGTAGCCACTTCGAAAAAGCCCGATCCAGTCTGCATCGAGTATTTCGGCATGCAACGTAGTTCCTGTTCTTCAGATCGTTGATCCATCCGTAACCGCCACGTCAGTTTCCGTGACGTAACAGTGTCCCACTGAACCCTGTTACACAGCCGGTTGAATCCCATACGGACGCGCACAACATCTTTCTTTAGAATTCATTTCTTACTAGGGTCATTTTTTTATGTAACAATTATCATTAGTCACCTTCCGCTGGTGTTTCAGCGCGGGTGCGGACGGGACATTCGGCGGATACGATTTGTACGTTTGAAACAATAGACCTTAACACACGGTGTGTGCTACACCTTTATTGACCCCCCACCCAAACACAAATATATGACGAAGGGACATTTTATGGATCTCCTAATAATAAAATTTTCTGATATTCTTTTGTTACTGTTTCTGAGGTCTACGTATGGTATCTTGTTATGAGAGTGCTCAGCCTCACAATATTACTGCAGTCCTTTAATCATCCGGAAAGGGGGCTAGGGGAAGGATGGTTCGATTGACCCGACCATCAGAACCACCGACAGAAGCTCCAAGGCATCAGTAACATGCAAAAAATCATAATTGAAAGCCAGCGTATTAGGTATATTAATTACTCTTTCGAATAATTAATATACCTAATATAATAATAATAATAATACTAATAATAGTACTAATAATTAATGCAACTTCCCGCTTGGCCGACAACACGTGTCGCAGAGTACGAGTTGTCTCATGATGCCCCCGGTTGGTCCGGATTATTTTCGGTCCGAAAGTGGCCGGATCATCGAGGATTACGACGACCGAGGGGTTACTGTATTAAAGAAGCATGTGTTCTCTGTTACAAGTAACACGTATGGAAGGCGAAGCTAAGTAAGTGACAGGTAGGATAGATGAACCGGTGTACATTGTTTACTTAAAACTGCCACGTCTAAAAATAAAACAAAAAATTTCATGCTGTACATATTTCATAAGAAATGTAAAGCGCACACACCAGACGTAATTACCACCGCTGCAGAAAAGATGCTTTTATTTCGTGAATTAAACGACATTGCTTCTCATTTGCATTTTTATAGCATTGCTACATTCGGCATGCAATCAACGAAAACACCCGATCTGTTCCAGTGTCTTATCCACAGAGTTATGGTGTTTGAAAACAAATTTCATACAGCGGAAACAGAAACATGCATCCTATGCTGTTACTGATTTCAAAATGAACATTTCATTTGCACTTAATTTTTGTCTTCGTTTTACACGGGGCACAAGTCTGTTAGCACAGGGCGATAGAAGGATGTACAAGATATTTGGATGGAGCAGTGTAAGGGATATTGTTATGTTTGTGTTGAACGCAATGTCATATAACTTATAAGTAGTTACATGAGTTACACATGGTTTGTTTAACATTTTTTCAAGATATTTTAGTCCCATGAAAATAACGAGACGTTATTAATGGCTGTGAGACCAAAAGTGACGAGGGGATTAATACAAATTAACACTTAAAAAAATAATATCAAGAACTGTATTTACTCTGTGTGCTCGTACCGCGTAGTAAACACCGCCCGTCTAGATTATGAAAGCAACTCAGCGAAGTATAGGGAAATAATCACTGCCTTTTTATGACAAATACGGAACACATAAGTACAATTGTGGGCAGAATGGGGAATTTTCAATGTAAAAAATGTTGGCACATAAAGTAACTTCTAAGCTTTGAAAGGTCAAATAAAATTTACGTTGCTAATACTCGTAAATACATTTTCGTAAATGCCTGGAAACGGCTGCCCGCTGTACCTCATTCAAAATTCAGTTACGCTCATAAGAAAAAGTCTCCTATCAAATGAGCAAAATTAAGTCAAAATGAAAATGACCCGAAAGTTTTAAGTTCGGACCTACGATAGAGTTTCGATTAGAGCTGTTTAGTTTGGACACTTTTGTGCTGGTAGACAGACACAACCTTCTTTCCATTTTGTCTTTTAACCTGAAAGAAAGCAGGACATGCCTTCTGTAAAATGAAATGCACATTCTGCTTCCCATACAAATGCTTTGAGGTTGCATAATTCGTAGCTGAAGTTACTATACTGAAGATACAAATACACCTATATTGCTGCTACCCTATTCGCACTGCAGTCGCCGATCACAGACAGTAACACAAAACCTTCAGGAATTGACAGTACCTTTGGATGACCGTACGAAGTTCATCGCAGAAGCATGCACGTGTGAAGTGTAATGCTGCGTGTATGTGCGCGTGCGAGCGTGTGTGTGACGACGACACGCAGCAGCGTTGCACCAACATTAACCTTTAAGAACCGTGCGTCCTATATATAGGACGGGCGTACCGCCACCCTCCAGATGTTGTATTTTATATATTTTTTTCAACAAATATAAGAACTGAGTATTTTAAACATGCTGCACACTCTCTGTCTTTCTCTTCAAATGCCGTTTATTTCATAATGCTACCTTTTTTGGTCCCTGTGTTATTCACATTTTACATATAGAGTGTGTTAAAATTTAAATGTGAAATTCTGGTGGCAAAATGTTAAACAAGGTTGGTCAATCTAATAGGAGCGTCGAATGGGACAGGTACTATATACGTACATTCCTCTCTGAACTTGTTCCGATTTGCTTCAAATATTTAGAAACCAGACTTTCCTAATTATATTTAATGACTGCAAAAAGCGTGAAGTCATACGAGATGAAATTATTGTTATGAATGAGAATGAGACGGGTGGGCATAGCGTATTTTAAGGCACTTTCTCGAGATTTGTGTGAATATACCGACGATAACTGCAGAAACGTGGCGTTAGGCGGCGTAAGTGTTGCGTTCGTGACCCAAACCGAGTACCTCACGATTACAAGTTTGGGGGTTTGCCGCTGTATAAAGTTCATGTTGTTAATAATAATTGTTATTAATATTCTGAATCACACACTCACTCAATCACTCACTCATTCACAACTTACAATCAAATTTTACTGGAAGAGCTTAAGCAGAACTGAATAATCATATTGCACCTGTGCATTCTGAATCACAACACTCATATTATTTGGAGCAGAGGCAGTTTATCTACTGTTTCCCTTTTGCAGCGTAAAGTTCGCCCTAAAACAGGCCACGAAGCCCCAGGGTCGGAGTAGAGGTATAGCTCTACTCTTTCTTTAACATCGGCGCTAGATAGAGTGGGTAGTCAACGCTACGCTCCGGCCATTTTAACACGGGAGAGACCCGATACCTTTGTACAGGAGGCTTAGTGGGCCTCAGGGCCGGTCTAGATAGGTGTGGAAAATCTCCCCCCCACCGGGACCGATCCCCGGACCGTCCACTTATGCAGGGTAGTTATAAAGTAATTATGGGCTGTAAGACGACTGGATATGGAGCACGCAAAAGGAAAACAAGACATGCACTGTAAATTGGACTGGAAACCCCCCAAAGACGACAGCTAGGTTTACATGAGAGAATAACATAAAATCGTACCTTAAATCAAGTGAGTGTGAGAGTATGGATTGGGTTCATCTGGCTCAGTGTCTGTTGCGAGCATGACAATGAACCTTCCGATTCCATAAGAGCGGTGATTATACCACTCACTTGATCCACTCCCAACACCTCATCGACGACTCCGCTCAGTGTGTTATCACCATCATGTCGTCGTCTTGTTTAACTGGTGCACTAGTACGCATGTAAACACGAACTTGCGTCGTAGCGGGTAAAGTGGGATTTCTAATAGGCCTCTTACCGACGATTGTACAACAAAGTTTTGTAAGGTTTCGTGTCTATTAATTACTTGATAATAGGTATACATTTAGAATGTAGTTATTCTTCTAGAATTGTGTACGTTACAGCCGATGTAACCGACCTTATACGGTCGTCATCATGCGGCCATATTTGTTTCACTTTCTCTGCTAGAGACGTGTTGTTGTTGTTGTTATTGTAACCGTCATTCGTTAATAAAGTTGGATCACATTTATAATCTGGTGTGTAACTTCATCCGCGCTATCGTTAAGACATCAAGACATAAACCAAACTTATCCTTCGTAGAACTGTTAAGAAGAAGCTATCTGAAGTAAAACATGTACTCACCCTTCCGCCATGCCTGCTTTGCGCCACTACATTCAATAAATCACGTGCACACACTGCAAGATTTCACTATATAATACAACAATTAGAACCAGCACTATTAATGACACTTTAAACCTCTCTCACAAAGGAAACCACCTTAGTTACACACACACACACACACACACAAACACACACCACCACCACCACCACATAACAGCTACACCACTTCCCGCGCGCGGTTACTGTCCTTGCACTCGGACAGAGACTTTTTTATGTGTGTCTTTATTCGGTGCTGTAATAAGCACACGTTATTGCTTTTTTGATTGGTTTCCTAAATCCGGACCGCTGCAGTGCTGCTAAATGTGAATAAAGACCACATTTACCCGCACATTCAGCTTTATTATTGAGAGGATGGGTTTTATGTCAGACTTCATTAACGGAATTCTTGTAAGGCTTGATTTATGTAGAATATTGGCAGGAGTAATGCGTAAAATATTTGAAGGAAGCATGGGCATTTTAATTGTATATCTCTTTTTATTCGCCTTGACAAAACTTCGATTTCATTCTTGTCTGTTCACACCATATTTAAAAATTTTGTTATACTGTTCGGAACTGCAATTAAAATAGTTCTATAAACCTTTTTAGTCAGGTGCATATTTGTAAAGGAAGTGGGTAATTTATAGGCCTATAGCATTTAGATCAAGTAATAAACCGCCATAATCAAGTTTTGAAATAAAAACTATTTAAAGCCCAATGGTAACTATATTTACCATCAAGTTGAATATTAAAATCTCAGTATTGTGCCCATAAGGCTTTCCATACGATTCCGACAATAAGCAGCTAGAGCTGTTATTTCCTTCTACAACACTAATGAATTGGTCTTTGTAACAAGCATGGACTGGATTCTCGGTGACGTATGCAAGGAATTGTTACATCCAGCGTAAATTAACCCTTAAAACCCTGAATTAAGTCCCATCTGCTATTTGCTGGCATTATTAGGAACTTACCATTTCTCCACGTTAGCAGGATAAGGGTTAAATTATTAACCTTTAGGCTATTAATGTCATATATATATATGACATTAGTCGCCTAAGGGTTAATTTTCGTCTTCTAAAGTTTATACTAACTGAAATGTAACTTCTTAACTGACGGCAATATGAAGAGTAGCAGGTGGCTTCGGACCAGTTAAACAGCACCGCTATTTGTATAAGCGCTCAAATAAAAGAAGGCCAGCACAAAATCATTCAGAACAGCAAATAAATGGGCGGATTATAACGATTTCAACGAATCCAAATAAAACAACCAACCAGATGCAACAATTTCTCCAGTTTATTACTAGACGTTTATTTACAACTCAACATGTTTCGGGCATCCTCACGCCTATCAACAGGAGCTCAACAACTGCAGTGGCAGCCTCTGGTTTTACCTACGGAGCGTGGTGATAGCAGTGCTGTTAGATGTGTTCGGGTACTGCTATCACCACTCTCCGAAAGTAAAACCAGAGGCTGCTACTGTAGTTGTTGAGCTTCTGATAATGGGCGTGAGGACGCCCGAAACATGGTGAGCTGTAAATAAATGTCTAGTTTTAAACTGGAGAAATTGTTGCATCTGGTTGGTTGTTTTATTTGAATTGTATGATGATGCACGGACTTACAAACCTTAGATTTCAACGAAGTTCATTCCGTTATGTCGTGACATCTCAGTGTTACTAAACGTGTTACAGTAGAAAGTAAATGCTCTTTATTACTTCTATCAATAATGCTACATGTTTCAGTCCTCACGGACCATTATCAGACATGTAAATACATATCTAAAACACAAGTATATATGCAAGCTTAACATGTTTATTTGGGAATTAACAAAAAACGAACAGTAATAATTATATATATATATATATATATATATATATATATATATATATATATACAGCCTAAGGATGGATAAAGAATTAAGCAAAGGAATTTCTCCAGGGGTCGTGTAGTGGGCCAGGATTATGGAACTTGCAATACAACTCACTGCTGGAACTAAAGTACATGAAAAGAACTAAAGTGGTGGCATTCGCAGACTTAGTCATAGCCACGAGGGGTGAGTCGGTGAGAGCCGTGGAAAATTATGTGAACGTAGAACTAAGCAAAATAAATGTATGGGCAAAGAATAACAAGACAATTTAATGACAAAAAATCCAAAGTAATGATAGTTTCAAGAAGGAAAAGGAAAGAAAACAAGAACATAACAGTTTACTTAAATAACAAACCATTGAACCAAGTTACCAAAATGAAATACCTTGGAATAATACTGGATCACAAGTTTAGATTCAATGAACACATAAAATACACTGCAGAGAGGTGCGGAAAACTAATCCACAGCTTAGCACGAGCGGCAAAAATGACGTGGTGGAACAAACACGCGGCTATGGATAACATATACAAAGGCGCAATACTACCGCTACTAACATACGGCGCTCCAGTATGGATAGAAACAATGAACCACGAATACAACAGACGGAAGTACATAAGAGTACAGCGCCTGATCAACATAAGCATGGCAAAAGCCTACCGCACCACGTCAAGCGAGGCCCTTTGCATGTTGACGGCAACGACACCAATAATTATCAAACTTGAAGAGATCGTTAAACGATACAACATAAAAAAGAAGAGGAGCAATAGTTTAATGGAATTGGACCATGAAGTGGAATATAAACACTGGCCACATCCGGTAGACACAGTGACAATTGAAGAAGAAAGCGACGAGGAAGCTACAGTACAGGCGTTCACAGACGGAAGCAAACAAGAACAAGGTGTGGGAGCTGGAGCAGTGGTTTTTAAAGGAAGCGAGTTGGTGGCAAAAGTCCAGCTGAAATTAGACAATAGATGATCAAATAATCAGGCGGAGCAGCTGGCCATACTAAAAGTACTAGAGACAATTCAATCGATGAGCAGCCTCAGCATCAACCCACGTACGGCGACGATATTTACGGACAGCAGGGTCTCCCTAGACTCGCTCCACAACGTCAATAATCATGCACATCTAGCAGAAGAGATCAGAATAAATGTAACTAGCATGGCGAGAGCCAAATGGAAAATAAAATTTTCGTGGGTTAAGGCCCATGCAGGAATATATGGTAATGAAATGTCTGATAGATTAGCCAAAGAAGCAGCGCGAAGCGATGGAACCAACTACGGGTACAGCAGAATACCCATAAGTGCCATATACCGTGAAGCAGCAAAAGAAGCCATCCAAAAATGGCAAAAACAATGAACAAAAACATCCAAGGAAGAGGCAACAAAACAACAGTATTTCCCAAAAGTCATGGACAGAATAGGAACAAAAATTAATCTAACCTCAAAGCTAACTGCGGTACTATCCGGACAAGGTAAAACAAGGGCATACCTATACCGATTTAACCTACGGGAAGACGCGAAGTGCATATGAGACAAAGATGACCAAATAATGGATCTCTACTATTCCACTGTACAAAGACTAGTACACAAACAGACCTGATAAAACTCCATCTAAGCAAACAAAAAAACTGGCCGGCAAACAAAGTAGAACTTATAACAAAACATAGGAAAGTGTTTAGTGAGTTTATCTAATCTATTAATTTCGAACTCCTACAAAAGAGTGATAAATAGGACAGTGTGTTTTAAGTTTAGTGAATCTATCGAAGTTGGTACTGTACAAAAGAGAGATAAATAGGACAGTGCTTTGTGAGTTTAATGAATCTATCGAAGTTGATACTGTACAAAAAGATAAATAGGACAGAGCTTTGGGAGTTCAGTGAATCTAAGTTGATACCGTAAAAAAGATAAATAGGACAGAGCTTTGGGAGTTCAGTGAATCTATCGAAGTTGATACTGTACATAAGAGAGATAAATATGATAGAAACGCGTCCAGATAACAATGGAAGTTCTTCAGATCTGATATCAAAATAACTAAAGTACAATGAAAGAACAGCATGTAATATTATATGTGTAATGAAGCATGCTTAAAATAATAATAAATAATAAAACATATATATATATACACACAAATTTATATATATATACATACTCACATATAAACACACACACACATATATATATACATATATATATACAAACATACATACACACACATATATATATATATACAAACACACACACACATATATATATACATATATAAATATAAATAAATATATATATACATACATATATATATATATATACACATACACATATACTCACACACACATATATATACATATATCTACACACACATAAATACACACACAAATATTTATATATACACACACACAACATATTTGTAGATATATATGCACATCTGTATATATATACACATATATATACAAATATATATATTTTTAATATATTTATTGCGTGCTCCATTACATATGTAATACTACATGCCTTCTTCCTATTCTAGTTACAATTTCTTGTTAACATTATTTACCTTGGTTGTAACGTACTATGTTATTGCTTGGCCAAAACTCCTTGGTATGATGGATTAGTGTTAAGTTGTCAAAAGAAATTTGGTTGGTGAATCTGGTAAATGCTTTATAGTATTTACTTATGAGCATGTGTTTGCTTGTTGGCCAGCCTTCTGATTTTGGAACTAGTGACCTTAAAGTGGTTCTTTGTGTCTTTAGTAGTTCACATTCGTATAGCAGATGATCTGTTGTTTGGTCCGTATCGCCGCATGGGCACGTTGGTGTTTCATGTATTTTAAAACGGTACAAATATGCCTTTATGTTCCCATGTCGCGTAACCATGGTCGTGAAGTTGTGGATGGTCGTTATTTCCATTTTGAGTCTTTCGGCCACTGTCGGAAAATAGTCTTTTGTGATTTTACCCTTGGTAGATCGGTTTCAGTCTCTTTGCCACTTCTCTACACTTGTCTTCGAGTTCACGTTTCACTACACTTTTGGGGACCTTACTGTAGCATTCCGCGATGTCCAGGTTCGTTGCTGCGTCCTTTGCAAGGGTGTCAGCGAGTTCGTTTCCTAGGATCCGGACGTGTGCCTTGACCCAGCAGAAATAGATTTTTCATTCGGCCTGTTTTAACTCCGTCTCTTTCCGTCTTATTTTTTCTATGAGGTATGTGTGTATGTTGCTGTTTTGGAGTGAGTCCACAGTCGTTTGGCTGTCAGTGTATATGGTGACCGACTTGTCTGTTGTACGTATGTTTTCCATGCACTCTACTGATTTCAGTATAGCCAGCTGCTCCGCTTGGTTGTTTGTGCATTTTTTGTTTAACCTGTATTTTAAACATTTAGAGTGGATGCCTGATCTATATACAGCTATGCCAGAGCCTACCCCCTGTTCTGACTTACTACCATCAGTGAATATTTGTATTGTGCTGTTGTCCTCGTTGGTATCCTAAAGGATGGTTACATTTACAGCAGGGTGCAGCCAGTGTTTTACTCCCATATATTGGTCGAACATCGACTCCTCTTTTATGCTTCCTCTGGTGAGTTGGTATAGTTGGGCTGCTTCCTCAATCTTTATGTCCATGGGGGTCAAGCCTGTAAGTATACATAGGGATTCGTTCGAGGCCGTTTAATACGCCCTTGCAAGTCTGATGTTAATCAGTCTTTGGACTCTGGTAATCTTCAGTTTGTAGCTAGCCTTGTTGATAGCATTTATCCAAACTGTAGCTCCGTGTAGGAGGGGTAGTATCCCTCCTGTGTTTATAGTTTTCAGGGCTGCATAGTTCAGTTCCCAGTTGAGTTTTGCCGATTTGAATAATGCGAAAATCAGTTTTGAGCATTTGTCAGTCATGGTGATTGTGATCCCTGAAAGTTAGTTTGCTGTCAAATATTATTCCCAGATATTTCAAGCTGTTCATTTGCATAAGGGGTTTATAGTTCAAATATGTATCCAGCTGCTTTCTCTCTTTGCATTTCCTTCTTGTTAGTAGCATTGCTTTTGACGTTTGCTCATTACATCGAATATTTTTCTTTTGCCCATGAGGAAATTTTGCTAAGCTGAATGTTTGCTATGTTTTCTGCTTCTCTCACTGTTTTTCCTCTTGTAACAATTATCAGATCGTCTGCGAACGCGATGGCTTTCGTCCGGTTCGTATAGTTGAGGTATAGGAGGGAGTTGTACTGTAAATTCCACAGCCCAGGGCCACAACATGAGCCTTTGGTAACTTCTGTCTCCAATCTAATGTTTGTTAGTTTGCAAGGTCGCTTGTCTTTGACTGATATATCTCCTTGTTAGGTTGTATAAGTTCCGGGGGCATCCGCTTAATTTAAGGCTTTTTAAAATATTTGGCCACCAGGCAGAATTAAACGCGCCTTACACGTATACGTACATATATACACACATATATACACATATATATGTACACAAACACATATATATACACACATACATATACATATGTATACACACATATATATACTTATGTACATATATATATACGAAAACATATACATATATACACACATATACATATATATACATTATATATACATATTTATACAAATACACACATATATATATATATATATACACATTTATTTAAATATAGGTGTATATATGTACACATACATATATATATACATAATATATACACATATATATATACATACATACATATATATACACAAAATATTTATACACACACACATAGATATATATTTTTGAGTTTTAAGCATGCTCCATTACATTGTGTAATACTACATTCTGTGCGTGCTTAGGTCTATCTATTGTCCATTCTGTTGTAAGAGTTCGAAATCAATTGATTCTACAGGGTGCGACAGAAAAACCTGACAGTTTTCAAAATGAAATAACACATTGACGTATCACCCTTTATATAAAAGTTGTTATCACTGGAAAACTCAGTGCATGCCATTTTAAGTTTTGAAAAGTACGTCACTCAGATGTCTCCCACCGTTTCTCAAACACTGCTTTAGCCATACTCCAAGATTTTCCATCACCCGACGAGTCATCTGCTCCGGGATCGCCGCGATTTCTTCCTTTATGCTTTGCTTTAGTTCCACTGTGGTTCTAGGCTTGAAGATGAAAACTCTACTTTTGAGATACCCCATAAAAAGTAATCACAGGCGGAGAGATCAGGCGAACGTCCCGGCCATGGAACATCGCCGCTACAGGAAATGACGTGTTGTGGAAATATTTCCCGCAGAACACTCATTGATGCCCTTGCTGTGTGGCCTGTTGCTCCATCTTGCTGAAACCATACTGAAGATTGATCGATTCCACGACGACGTAACTCTGGTTCACAGAAGTTGCGTAGCAATGCCACATAGCGCACAGATGTCACAGTAACAGCTGCACCTTCGTTGTCTTCAAAGAAGTAAGGGCCAAGAACTCTAGAAGATGCGATCCCACACCAGAGAGTCAATATTTCGCTGTGGAAAGGACGCTGATGGAGCTCTTGTGGATTTTCAGGTGCCCTGTAGAGATAATTTTGTTTGTTCACATAACTTGACAAGTGAAAATGTGCTTCATCAATCACTAGGAAAGTGTTGATAACACCATCATCATTCAGCATGTCGAGAAGTTGCTCAGAAGAAATCCTGCGGTTAGCCATATCGCGATCACTTAATTCTCGAGCAATCGCTATTTTGTATGGATGAAAATTAAGATCCTTGTGCAAAATTCTCCTCACACTGCGATAAGATAGTTTCATGGCAGCGAAATGCCTCCTCACTGAATGACTTGGACTCTTTACAATAGACATCCTTACCTTATCAATATTTTCTGGTGTTCGTACCGTAGAAATTCTGCCTCGGGGTTTTCTTTTTAAAGCCGAAGCATTTTCCCGAAAGTTCTGTACCCATTCTTTTATGGTGTTACGACAGAGAACACGACCATGACGAGGAATGTAACAGTGTATGCGAAATAATCGTTATGTTAAAACTGCTGGATCGCCTTTCTTGAAATAAGCTTCAACAACGAAAACACGATGTTGCGCGGTCCACTACTCCATGGCTACGGAAATGGCATGAAGCCCGCTACCCGCTGACCTTGGTTGCATTACCCCACCCCACATGATTGCCAATATAACGGAACTTAAAAACCGTCAGGTTTTTCTGCCGCAACCTGTATAAATTCACAGAACACTTTTTTATTTTTGGATATAAGTTCTTGTTTAATTTCCATCCAGTTTCGTTGTTGACTTAACTGGTGTTTTAGGACCTCTCGCTGTGTGCTTGTCTTCTCGCAATGGAATAGTAGATGATCCATGGTTTGGTCGTTCTGGCCGCATGTACACCTCGCGTCGTCCCTTAGTTTGAACCGGTAGAGATATGCCCTCGTTTTCCTTTGTCCGGTCAGCACGGCTGCTAGCTTCGTAGTTAGTGTTAGTTTTGTCCCTAGTCTGTACCGAACGGATGGAAAAAATTGTTTTGTTTGCAGCTGCCTTGTAGCTTGTTATCCATTCTGCTTGCCATTTTTGTTTGGCTTCTGCTGCTACGTGGTATAGGCAACTTTTGGGTACTCTGGTATATTCGTATCTTGTAGTGATACCCCGCGCCGCTTCTTTGGCTACGTTGTCAGCCATCTTTTTGCCGTTTACTCATATGTGGGCCTTGATCCACGAGAACATTATTTGCCATCCGCTTCTTTCCAGGCTAGCAACCTTCTTTCTAATTTCTTCCACCAAAAACGGTGGTTTCCGTAATTTTGAAGACAGTCCAGAGAAATCCGGCTGTCAGTGAATATTGTCGAAAGTGGGTTAATGCTCTGCCTGTTCAGCACTCTTAATTTTTCCAATGCTTTGAGTATAGCCAGTTGCTACGCCTGGTTGTTAGAGCATCTGTTGTCCAGTTTAAATTGTAATTTGGCAATCATCTCGCTTCCTTTGAAAATCACTGCTCCAGATCCGACTCCTTGTTCTTGTTTGCTTCCGTTGGTGTACACTTGGATTGATGTTCCCTTACCACTTCGTGAATTATCCCAACTTCTGCTGGGTGCGGCCAGTTTTGAATTTCCACGTCGCAATCCCATTCTATGTCGCGATGTCCCAACTTCTGTTTTATTTTGTAGTGTGCTGTTTCTCTTCCAGTTTTATGAGTATGGGAGTCATTCCCGCCAACATGCAGAGCGCCTCGCTTGACGTGGTTCGAAACGCCTTTGCCATTCTATTGTGCTCGAAGTTCATTGCTTCGATCCATACGGGGTCCCATATGTTAGCAGAGATAGGATAGCGTCTTTGTATATAGTTTTAATCGCTTCATGTCTAATCCCCCATGTTAATTTCGCCGCTTTTGATAAGCTGTGTATTAGTTTTGCGCATTTCTCTGCTGCGTATGTTATGTGTTCATTAAACCTAAACTTATGGTCCAGAATT
>Ga0268261_10002218_pt1 | contig 13852 bp, 12 predicted proteins | sample TergutNc150P1_FD_190353 | JGI IMG/M metagenome (GOLD analysis project Ga0268261, IMG submission 190353) | Nasutitermes corniger P1 segment gut microbial community from laboratory colony in Florida, USA - Nc150 P1 (SPAdes) (version 2) | ecosystem: Host-associated > Arthropoda: Insects >... | reverse complement strand
GAGCCGATCGCTCGTCCAGAGGAGTCCTACCGACTGTGCTGCGTCGTTGTGTGTGATCTAGAAACATCAAGAATGGGTGCTCCATATATATATGACATTAGTCGCCTAAGGGTTAAATTCACTAGTCACCATTATCATCACCATCATCATCATTGTCATCATCATCATATCATCATCATCCATCACAGAGTGATAACTGCATTTGCCCCATTCCAGCTCCGAGCATAAACTTTCAAATTTTTTATTCAATCTTGATACAAGGCTAAATTTAAAAAATCCTAAGCCAATAATTTCAGTGTCAAATCTCTTCCACTCACAGTTTCTTGCAGCCATGTGGAAATACAGTCAACCAAAAGGAACATAAAACAGTCCTACTTTACACAATAGGTTACCACATATACATAACAGTGTAGGTATGAGAACTTACCTGCTAAAAAATGAACTGGGAAGAGCTGTCAGAACAGCTAAAGGTAACCCAAAGCCAATGAAGTATGGCCAGTTACTTTCAATAAATGTCAGCCGCCTGTGCAGTTCCCATCCCATGTTGAACCATTTGTACTCAAAGGAGTACAAGGAGTAGAGCATACACATATGCACAAGGCACAGCACATCTCCAAGAAATACAATAGGTAGCATACTAACAAGCGTACTCTGCAAATAAAGCATTCCATCAAAATGACGTATCTTTTCTGTATCACAGCAGACAGCGTGCAGCATCAACTGATACACAATACATGTCATATGGCACATGTGCATTTTAATGTTCAAAATATGTAAGCATACTGATCAATGTACAATACAGTTGCACTGGATAATTAAGTAGATTTTAAAGGACATGAAATGAGTTAAAATTAAGTTTTACCCTGCATTACTTGCTAATTTTGCATGTTGCCTACTTAACAGATGTGATATATTTACTGTTTCACTGAAACATACCAAAAGATTTTAAACTTCCATATACTCCTGCAGGAAAAGCAGCCATTGTAAAAAATCCATGTAAATCAAACACATACATGTTAACTCTCTATGACCAACAGGGCTCAAAAAAACTTACTTCCAAAAAACTTAATTATGAAGTTTGTAAAATACTTAAAAATGCTCCCATCCTGAGCAAAACACTACTTGTTTTTCCAAAAAGTAAACACCAATTCATCAAAGAAAGACAAGATTTTGTCACGAATATGCTAAATGTTGCCAGCTGTAAGTGCAATTCATTACCTGCACAAGGAACAATGCCTGAATCAAGACACTGAACAGTGTGTCTGCTATCAGTTTGCTGAAACCTGACAGAAGCTGTGGCCTGCCTCTGCTGTATCGATATGCTGAATCAGCAATGTCCTGAATCAAAAACATCAAACAATAAAATTTCTAACCCAGTAGCAATGTGAAGCAGAGCCCAATCACAATCTTATCGCCTGCACATAGAACCGACTTCAGTTTCCCTTCTTGGACTTGTCTGCCAGAGGTACTTGAGCTGTTAGGTGGTTACAAGCAGTTAAAGTATGCAGACTATTTTGTGTTTCCTGCTATTAAATGACACAAACACTGTTCTTCACAGAACACTAGTACTATACTATGGTATTGTCCAAGTTAGGAAACCAGGAAACCAGAGTGTTCTCACTATTAAGGGATGTGCATTTCAGATGCACCCCACTCCTCTCATACACCAGGCTGTAGGGGCCTGCACACACAGGTTCCATAAGACTGTGATTTGATTTGATAAATGAATATTTTGACTCTTCAATATATGACATGAATAGGTCACTAATAATGAGCCCCAAACTAAATATTATTCACAATTAATAACTAGTTTGGAAAATCCTTTTACAGCTTGCCAATCTGAAATAGTCACCACACCACATACAAGTATAGTTAAAATCCCCAAAATAAGATGCATGTTGAAACAAAATAAGATTGTAAAGACCACTTTAACACTTTAAAGATGAAGCACAGACTGCTTTATTTAAAGACCCAGTCTGTACAGCGCTGTAAACACTTTTAATCTCGGTTATAAAAATCAATCAGTTGATTTCGTACGGGGGACGATGTCACTGTTTGTTCTCAGATAAATACAAAACACATCAATACTCTGTGGGCAGAGCACACAATTCTTGAATGTTAAACCTGTTGGTGCATCATGTAACAAGCAGGCTTTAAAAGGTTAACTGAAAATCTCTTTTTGAAAGACAATTTTATGTGAAATACTGACTTGCTTAACAACTTTTAATAATATTAACTCCATTTCAAAACTTATATATGGTAATGATTTACACAGGTACAGCTGTACACAATGGTAACTTCAAAAATTTTGCTGCATACATATGACACCAAAGCATGTATGCTAGAAGACACACCATTCAGTCACATGCCACTCAATGCATCCAGTGGCAAGTACCAAAACATGCCAACTGCGACAAGACTTACAGGAACAAAAGATGTAAAAGTGACAGAAATTCATCAACAAATGTACACACACCATGGTAACAGCTGTACCAAACAGCATAAAATGTACTGTTGGATCCAAAAGGTTTAACAGTGTTAAACCACTCCTACAGATGATAGGATGTCCAAGGACTTCACCTAGTGATGACATTATAAGAAACACTGAAGTAATGCTAGACATCAGGTGTTAATTCAAATGCCTATTTAGTTTTTTTCCCTTCAGGCAAACATTTCAGTGCTCATAAAGTTTCATATTCTAACACTTCAAATCACTTAATTTTATAGTGCGCATGTCGGCACACTAAAGATCTAGGGCATATATGTTATTTATTTTATATGTTCAGCATATTTTGCAGTGTTGCACATAAACGTATTTTGAAATGAACAGGCTTATTACTAGCACAACTATAATCTTTACTAAAAACTAAATAATTTAATTTCTTGGTGAATAAGAAGCCATGGTTCTTTTCTTAAAATATGGCTCAAAACATTGCAATACACATCATATACCACATTTAGAAGCATATACTTCGTACCAGCTCCTGCTTAAATGATTGTGCATCTTAAAAACTAGGAAATAAGGTAACTAAACAATCTAAAACACTCAGAACTGCCTAAGTATTTGTGCAATTATTATTATTTTTCCTCATGTAATAAAATTTGTGAAGTGCTACTTCAAAATTAAGTTCGTAATATATGAACACTTGCATACAACTGATGGATCTAATGCACTGAGTCATTCCAGCAACAGAACAACGTCTTGTGCATGCTGCTGAGGTATCATTTATTGCACTGCATGTGTTTCAACAATGCCATGTCAATACCATATAATGAATTCCCACTTAAGGACAGTGTGTGGATAAATTACAATGCATGTTTCTCAGTGATGCAGTTACTTTTATTAACATGCCAAAAACCAGGTCAAGTAGACATGGTCTGCTAAAGCATGGAAAGCAAATATAGCACATACAATTACATAATGTTTCATCAACTGTCCAGGAAAAACATCTGTATAAGGAAAAGTAGCAAATAAAACAACACGCAGATGTAATTGCCCATGTAACAGTGAGGAAGTGTCAAAGAATTCAACATAAAAATTACTGTTGCAGAAAGTGTAACCTTCTTTAAAAGCAATGTCTTTTTTTCAGGTGCCTTTGTAGAACAATGGCTGCTGCAAACATCCCACATAATAAACCAAGTGTACTTCCAACTATCTTCAGAACTGACTGTCAGGAAAATACTTCTGGATGATAATACACAACACCCCTTTGACAGATCTGTGACAACATATCATAATTTGAAGCATGGTGAATGCCTCCAGTTATTACATAGCTAATGAGTTATTGGAGAGGTACGTAAAGAAAAACTATCAACATCATACCAAATGCCTCGTCTTGTGAATGAAATTCTGACTGAACAAAGATAAAGTTTTATATTCTCCTCTGAGACCCTGCTGCCTAGGGGAAGAAAGTGTATACTGCTGTCAAGGTATTCCATCAATATCTCTCTCATATCACTTGTGTAGAACACAGGCTTAGCAGAGCAGATAAGCAGATTCGGGGAAATTTTCCAGAAGCAAGCACAGAGGGGGCATGTGCAAGATGTATCCAAATATTTTGATCTCAGGTCATTCCATGTGACCTGCTGTTAACAAAGTGGGGCAGTAAACCAGATTTTTCTTCAAGTACTTTGGCTGTTCCCTGTCAGTATTATTCCGCCCATGTTCCATACTCTCATTTAATTCGTCTCCCAGCAACGCAATATACTCTTAGCCCCTAATGGCAATATTAAATACTGTGCCCCCCTCACTACCTGCCTTCCTCCTTCTCCTGATAGGCAACATGAACTGATACTGCTCCATTTTCTTCTGATAACTGTGATGACATTTACTGGTTAGTCTAAAATCCAGTGATGCTGTGTCAATCCATCAAGCTAAGAGGCATCTGAAGTAAAATTATACACAGCCATGTAACAGTGCTTAGGGCACAGTCAACAGTAAAGTTAGAAATATTGGGCATCTTCCTGCATAAATATTGGATAGCAGTGAAAAACCAAAAGCTGGAGTGAAGACTGTTACTGTAGAACATGTGTGTAGTGTGCATCCAAACTGTAACATGATCTGCAAAAAAATCCAAGATATTGGGATGGCTGATGGCGCAAAAAGTACTTATGGAGACTGAAATTAGCGTAGTAGGAAGTATGAGAGAAAAAAACAATGTGATGCATTGCAAGCACATTATAGCAAGGAAGAAATAAAGATGAGAATGTCAGCACAGATCATCATTACCCTAGTGCATTATGTATGTTTACCTATCATTTAATGGCACACTTTTTTGCATTCGGACAGCATAACACTCTTATCTGTGGAGCATCACTAGAAGAATATTTTGTCACCTTTTAGTGCATACAAACCCTACACCCATTAAAATACAGTAGGAAAAGAGATGTCAATGATCCCTTCTTTCACAGCCTTGAAGAAAATGTCTGTAACATGCTGATATTACATCACCGATTTCTATGTTCACTTGTCAACAGTGTTCTAAGGGCTAACTTTTCTCACTAAATGGCAACAGCATTTAGAACTTCCTCAAATTGTCTTCTCATGTGAAGAGTACCATATTGAACATTTAATTATACACTTATTTTTCACACAATATTTCATCAAAGTTAGTTACGGTTAGGTTTTAAAAAAAAATATTTGGGAATTCAGCACATATGTTAAAGCATTTTCCCACTAAAGCACACCATGACAAGGCCTTTAATGTTAATTCAATAATAAAATTTAATACACAAAAATGCACTGCAACCCTCCCCCCCCTCACACATACACATATGCATGCATACATGGAATGTCTGAGAAAGAACTCTGTGACAACTAAATATGCCTGCTTCAAGCACTGAAGTTCTTTCTTTGGACACTCAGTGTATATGTTCATTTCTATGTCTATATTTATAGTAAGTATGTGTATATGTATAAATGAATATTATCTATACTGACAAATCATGATTACCTGGAACCAGAGGCTATTCACAATTTTGCTAAGCAGGAACAATGGAAGCACCCAAAAGGCACCAAATGTCCAAGACAGGAAAAGCTGCATCCATGACCAGAGAGATTTTCCTGTACTTGAAGAATGACCAAACAATACTGTCAGCAGGTACTTTAACAGTGGAAGGACACCATACTCAAAGACCAAGAGGCTGCACCCGAATACTCCACCATTTAGTGCACAACATTGTAAGGTCCTCTTCAGAACTTTAGGTTCTCTATAAAGGAGAATGAAATATACCCAACAAAATCCTCAAATTTTAAAAACCTTTCTTAACACAGTTGCAATGCAAATTACTACAAAATGACCTACTACATACTCTTCTCGCACAGAAGCTTTTGATGTCTCTCGATGCAAATCTCTTCGACTAGGAGTACTGATATTCCTGTTTGGAGACGTGTGTATTGCCTTCTCCTTAATATTCTTGTCCAGATAAAATATTGCCACAGTTCCCTTTAAACTATCTCCAAAACCACGAGCAGCAGCCCAAAAAATTGCCTGGAAAAACCCGTCTTGTAAAATACCAGCACACAGACCTATTACGACATCCTCACGAACGAAAGTCAATAATATATTCTCAACAACTCCACTCAGTTTTTATGAATGGGATAAAATACTGATTTGCATCTAAACAAATGAAATATTGGAAAGACATAACACTTAATATTTCGATCATTAAAGACTAGGTCTGCAAGAATGGTTAACAAGTGCTGCAGCCCTGTTATTCTGAGCAAAACATAAAAGAAAAACGACCATCTGCCGTGATATCTTTCACATTCAAGAACTAAAATTCGAATTAATATTTACAATAAAATAAAGATCTCGATTTAAAAAATTATCTTTTAGAGCTATTAATAATACTGAAAATAACACAGTTAGAAATGGGTACCGGGTAACTCTGCAACATTAAAAGCACTGATTCATTCCATTTGCAAAAGCGAAATTCATTGCACATTTAACGAGTATGCCTCACGCTGATACTGTAACGTGCTTGAAACACAACACAAACGTCAAATTTGATGACTGACAGTTATTACTATCACTCCAAGTAATGTAACTCACTGTTAAATTATCCATTTACTGTTACTACTCTTAGAATTCCACTTGTCACACATATCTATGCACACAACCTCTGACCCATAGATCGTCTGACTCATGGTGCTCATATTGCTTTTCTCGATATAAGGCCTATCGATTTGCCAGATTCGATATTACAAAGTCAGGGTACTTGTAAACATTTTCAATATCGTCATAATTTATTCTTCAAATTTAATTGGATAATAATAAAGACGTAATTAATTATAATTAATTGGAAGTATCATTATTGATTACCATTCACTTCACACGACAACTGTCACATGGATTAGAGACTGGCATTTGTTTGGTCACATGTATCGATAGTTAACACAGGTAATTGGAAAAATGATAGATCAGCTGGTTGTATGTGCCGCAGTCATCAGATTGTCAAATTTGAAGTGCAGTAGTTCAGTGTGATGGTTATATATGGAGTTTATATTGTATCTAAGTCCGGTGGATTAATTTTTAATCATGATAATAATATTCCGAAGATTGAGACGGAGAAAACCTTTAGCTTTCCACTAGATATAAAACTGCTTTATGAAAACAAAAAAGTTGTTGTTGCTTTTGGACAAAGAGATGGAATAATGGGTATATTTAAAATATGTTTCGATAAAAATAAGTGCCTCCCGTATAACGGAACGGAGCAGACTTCTTTCATTTGTAAAGTAAAACATAAATTCCAATACTTCTCAGAAGTTCATTTTAGGTTATCTTACAAGGAAATACTTGAGTACGGGACGGGTGTTGTGTCTGTTGCATACAGTAAAATTAAACGTTTTTGTATAAAAAATATACATTACGCACCTCTACCACATTTTCTACTACTGCTAAGCTATTCACAATGTAATGCAGTGTAACAAAGGAAGTTACAAGTGTTGTGTTAAATTGTACAAACTCTGCCCTCACTGCTGGGTTTTCAGTATTCATTTTCAAAACCTGCCCTTTCTCACTCCATTAGTGTCTTCACACTTTTCTGAACAAGTAATGAATGCAAAAGTGCCTTCTGTATTACAGGACGGCTACTGCTATGAGCATTTAACTCAGAAGCATGCTTAGGATGTTACTTTATGTTACTTTAGAGTGTAAACCCAGGGAATTTTATGTTCAGTTTTTTAAAAGGTGAACATTTATTGAATATTCAATTACAAAAGGCATTTCCATTCACCAAACAAACTAAAGAAACTAAAACTTAAATACTCTTTCTTTAAAATTAACAGCTAAACTCTCCTCAAAAATACAAACTAAAAAATGAGATACAAAATATAAAATTTTCTATACATTTCTACAACATTCAACATTACATACTGCTTAATAGAACAGCCCACACTTTAAATCTATAAGAGTTCATCATGTGATTAAACTGAGACATTAGGGTGTGCCGAGGGCACCTCTGGGATCTGCTGTTTGCATGCCTGTGAACTCACACATGATGAATGAAACATGCACCACTTAAAGAAAGAGAAAAAAGTTATGGAATTTAGGGAAGTAAATGTTTTATGTAAATTGTTTAAATCAAGTGCAGCTTTTTATAGTCCAGAGCAGTAGTTACTTCTTTCACAATAAAATAACCGTCATCTAGTGTGAAAATAGTACAACATACTCATACACTATCCCATAATCTATAATATTGGTGTAGCACAGTCTTCGAAACGTTGTCAGTTACTCAGTAGTTGCGGCCATGAAAAATACTGACAGAACTCAAATTCACATAAGAGTTAAAGACTGAAAAAAAAAGTCACACAAAAGTTTTGTGTTACATCAGTCTGCAGATCATACTCTTTATTTTACAATCAAGATAGCTGATTATTATTGAAAAGTTATTAGTGTCATTCATTTTATTGCATATAAATGCTGTTTCACCTGCTGAGTTAGTTGTTGTTGAATGTGAAAAACATCGTGAAGGGTTGCTAGGGAAGTAGTGGGAATATTGTGTGAAGGGTTGCACAAGTTGATGTGCAGGCAGAACAGCTATAGAAACTTAGACTTTGTTGCTTTTTCTCATTGTGTGAATGATCTGAGGGATAAGGAGTCATGAGTCATCCATTCATTCATCCATCCATTGTCTTATTTCCTGTGCCATAATTTCATCTGTTTGATATATGTTACAGTGAGTGTTGACGTGATATATACGTGACAAGTGGTTCTTTGCAAGAACTAGCACAAATTTCAGGATGTTACAGTCCCACACAGAATAAGTGTTCTAACTCCAAACTAATTCCATGAAGCAGAGTCCTTGAGAAGCTAACAGGTGCTCACCAAGTCGAGAAATTTCCCGCACTTTGTGGAACCCAAAGCATTCACAAGCTGCCACCACCTGTCCCAATCCTGCGTCACAACAATCCAGTCCATGCCACCCCATCCCACTTCTTGAAGATCTGTTTGAATATTATCCTCCCATCTATACTTAGAACAACTGTTCACAGAATATGAAATAAATTAAGACAGGATTGTTACTGGATAGTCGAGAAAAACTGATAAAAAATGCTAAGTGTTCACTGAAATGAAACTGGATGGAATTAGTGCTAGGTTTGAATCTCCTGCAAAATACATTGGATATCTTCTCTACACAGGACCAGAGTATTAAAATAGTGAGCACTAAATGCCAATATACTTATGTGGAGGAGGAGGAGGAGGAGGAAGAAGCAGAGAAAGTTCAAAGTGTAAATTTAAATTTTTATGGGGTGGCAGGCATGTATGTAGAGCAATGGAGAGCATGTCCACCTTCTGTTGTAATCTGGTTTGTAATGTGTTTGGGGTGTGGCTTGTCAGAGCTGCTAGCAATATAGCAGGAAATAAAGCAGCATGGTCTGAGTGTATGTAGCTGAATTTGGTGAGTTCTGTATCCAACAGTTCTGCTTGGCAGTTTGCCTGTTGTGTAACACTCTACAGAATTTTTCCCCATATGTGGAACAGAAGTTACTGTAGCTGTCTTAAAAATACTGTACCAGCCTACAGTTGGAAGGGATTGAGATAAAGCACAGAATGACACATTTAGGTCAGCTGGATTCTTACTTTAAGACAAATCCTTTACTTGCCACATAAACTAGATATACATTACTGCAATGCTGAAATGCTTTGTGCAGTGATTAAACCACAACACTCTGAATTACTGATTTTTAACATTTTCTGTCAATATGTTTTAATGGAATCACATTTTACAAAATGCAAGATTTGTTGTTTTTAACATATATTCTATTTCTGCACTGTTGGACTCTTCTTATAATATTCAAAGTTTTTAAGTGCATCCGTTGAATGCATTGTAAATGCACGTAAATCATGAGGCTGTGCATCATTTTCAAAAGTATTTCTTTTGAATATGGAAGATTTTTTCTCAGATTCTCACTTGTAGCTTCTCATAAGTCAGCCTTTACCTTGTGTGTATCCCTCAAGGAATAAAGGGTAAGGAATAGCACCCTCTGAATCCACAGTTTGCAATGTCCTGCAATATTCTGCACCCTTGACATGAAAAATGTTTCAGGCATGTGAGTGTAGGGATGTAACATGACTGGAATAGCTTGCTATCCTTCATGTTCAAGGAAATGAGTCCAATGATGCAGTACATGATACCACTCATCATACAAGAACTTTCAAGTTGTATGGGAGATATTCTTGGAGTTCCTACAGTTTTTCACCGGCTCAGTATCAAAATCTATTCATATTAGCAGCACTATGCTAGTAAAAATAAGTATTATCACTCATTAAAATGCTGTGTAGCATGTTTGGCTTACCAGCTCTAAGTTCCAGAAACTGATGATAAAAGTGCTCATGCACTTGCCTGTCACAGTTACTGTGCATGATTTGCCATACACTGCTTTCAGATATGTGTAGATTTTAGGAATGCGTTTATGCAGACTGCCATAGACTGAGGTTGACAGATGCCAGCACTAGTTGGCCATGTGACCTACAAATAAGAGAGACTTCTTCACACTACTGTCAGACCCACTGACAAGTTTCATTTGAAAAATGAGCTTTTTATTGGTTTAGCTTGCACTGAGATTCTTGCAGTTCTGTGATGGACCTTGTTTGAGTGAAAAGTTCTAAAGCACACATCCTCCATCACTTTCCGACACTCCCTGACAAACTGAACCTCAAAGTCACTGCTACAGATCCATCATACATACTCTGTCATACTCTTGCAGAGAAACACATGATAAACCTTATAAGGTGCATCACTATTTAATATGTTGTCTTGTTTCAGTTGGCCATGTTCTCACAGCAATAAATGGTACTCCAGTAACAGGGCGACAGCTGGATGATGGAAGGGATGTATTTGATATACTGGAAAATGAGGAATTATTTCCTCTGAATTTAAAATTTGAACGTCCTAAGATGACAACAAATGAGAAGATATTTCTAGCTAGCATGTTCTATCCCCTTTTTGCAATTGCCAGCCAATTAAGCCCGGAGCCCAGAAGTTCCGGTATCGAGGTGCTAGAAGCAGACACTTTCAAACTGCACTGCTTTCAGACACTCACAGGTATAACATTACATGTAACAGAGGCTACTTCCACTGCCAGCCTGTACACAATTATATTTATTTTTCTTCAGTACAATGGTACTTAGTAAGTTTTTCACTAGCTTTATATATTAGCAACTCCTTTGATAGTCAAAGATGTTCATACTTTTGTGGCAACTGACTGGTTACAAAGTTGTCAGTCTGCAGCGTACTTTTACTTACATGTTACTTGTCTGTCTTGAGGTATAATATCACTTGTAAAAATTATTGCTTGAGACTGGTTGTATAGTTCGACATTTTGCAAGAGGCGTGCAAGATTTCAAAAGCTGCAAGTGATTTTTCTAGGCCTATTTTGATACCATTCCCTCATTCTGTGCACCCGTTGACATCCGCTGGAACTGGACTTTTATGGAATTTTAAAATTAAATGCGTACAAAGTTTGAGCCCGAAATGGCTTTTCAAGGGATTATATTTTGCTTTATGAGTGCTTTTAGGGGTACATGCTAAAATATGTGGTGTCTGGAGCACCAATATCCTTTTCACTCCTATGGCACAAGAACAGTTTGGAACCTCTGCACCACTTGTTTGATTTGTAGCCAGACACATGCTAGTGGATATGAGTGAAACGGTATATTAATAAGACTGAAACACCAAAGTACAAAGATGAAAAGGAAGGTAAAGTTGGCCCTGCCTATGCCATTGTACTAAATAGAGGTGAGCTGTGACCTTCACACCCTGGCTGCTTTACTTCCGGGAAGGAACCACATTACCCATTGAATAGGAGGCTGCATGAGTCCCACTGCCGCTCTGGATGTGTTAGAGAAGGAAAAAATGTGTTGCTTTTTCAGGATTCAAACTCCTGATTGTCCATTCCATAGCATAGTCACTCTACTGACAGTGCCACCGTATTCTCAAAAGTATGCTGTAGTTATGTTGTACCCTCTCACACTTATACGGATCCAAAATAACAGTGCCTATTCCAATTGACTGAATATAAATAACTCATCCAGGAGTTTGTGCCAAGGCAACAGCAAAATGTAAACAAATACACTTTAAAAGTGTGAGTGTTAGTTTTTCATATAGTTCTGGTAGATGACCAACTTGATGCACAATTTCTTTTATAATGTGTTTATTTAAATCCTCTACATGTTTCGAGCAACTCTGTGCTCATCCTCGGGAGGACAACTGTATTAACCCTTTAAACGCCGAGTTAAATCCCGTCTTCCATTTGCTGGCATTATTAGGAGCTCACCCTGTTCTCTATGTTAGCAGGATAAGGGTTAATACAACTTCTGGTATAATCACACACTAACACAGAGTGATTATACCAGACGTATTAATACGATTGTCCTCCTGAGGATGAGCACATAGTTGCTCAAAACATGTAGAGGATTTAAATAAACACATTATAAAAGAAATTGTGCGTCAAGTTGGTCAACTACCAGAAGTATATGAAGACGCACGGTCGGAAAAACATAAAATCTTAGTTTTTCATGTTTGAAAATGAAGTTCTGTTCTCATACCTGAAGACAAATAATGTTTACTTCCATTTTAATACAAAACTCTGTTTTAGAACCTTGCATGTAGTTTGTTTTCATTTGTTCCAGGAGTAAAGTTCATGGTTGTGGCTGAGCCAAACCAAACAGGAATGGAGGTACTGTTGAAAAGAATTTATGAACTTTATGCAGATTATGCTTTAAAGAATCCATTTTATTCACTGGAAATGCCAATACGTTGTGAACTGTTTGATATAAATCTTCAGAGTTTACTTGAACAAGTTGAAAAAACAGGTATTAGTAATGTGTAAATAGTGGTATTCGTACTTAGCAGTACTTGTTATCACTGTATAGAATTGTGTCTGTATTAAAAAGTGTTTATAACAGACAGTTTTATTACTTGCAACAGAACAGCATGAACATGGTACTGTATGGTTCATAATTTCAAGATGGTTAATGTGCACATAGGCTACTGTCATATGTTATCTGCTCATATGAAAGGCCCACTTTGCAGTTATGACCTGTCCATTAAGTGATGGTTGGTTAATTTGTAAGATGCATGTATACTAAATATATGATTACGTTATACCCCTGAAACATGGCTAAAGAACATGTTATGTAGTTTGGCAGTACAAAGCCACTTCTTGTAGCAAATGTACAGCTGCTTCAAACTAATTTATACGAGATAAATTACAGTACTTTGTGAATACAGGTTATTTTTTTATTTTGCCCAATGGATGCTGATTTTTATACACAGAAACAAGACTATGTAAGACGACAATGAAGTGAATAATTACTTACATTTTATTAAACAACTGTCGATGTGGCAATATTTACTAATTTCTTTTCCTGTTTGTCAAAGTACCATGTTTCCCCTTATTTGGATGGTCCTTTATAAATTACACTGTAATTATGTTGCACATCCACTGTGTGAAGCAGTGCCTATGGTGTATTTAATTTATGTTCAATATTCAGGTATATGATTCTGCTGTCATTTTCATGTGCCTGATTGTCATACTTGCAGATATTTTATACTGTTCTTATTGCTTATGTTATTTGACGCTGTCAAGATTGGACATGAATGCCTATTGCATATTTTTCTTCAAATTGCTTTGTGTTTTATACACACAGTTTCCTTGTAACATGTCCTGTATAGGCCTGGGCTAGACATGCAATTCTTATGCTTTCACAGATTATGCCTTTAACCCTTAGGCTACTAATGTCATATATATATGGAGCACCTATTCTTGATGTTTCTAGATCACACACAACGACGCACCACAGTCGGTAGGACTCCTCTGGACGAGTGATCAGTTCGTCGCAGAGAC
>Ga0268261_10002217_pt1 | contig 13859 bp, 8 predicted proteins | sample TergutNc150P1_FD_190353 | JGI IMG/M metagenome (GOLD analysis project Ga0268261, IMG submission 190353) | Nasutitermes corniger P1 segment gut microbial community from laboratory colony in Florida, USA - Nc150 P1 (SPAdes) (version 2) | ecosystem: Host-associated > Arthropoda: Insects > Digestive... | reverse complement strand
TTCCTACTGCTGACTCCAAGTTCTAACTATACCGTAAAAGTAGTATAGTCTGATTTACTAAGTGTTGTATCATTACAAAGTGTTCAACCAAATAAGGTTGATTTAGTTTCACAAAAGTTACATAAATGGTAAATTTAGTCCAGTCAAATTTTAAATAATTACCCTGCCTTGACACTCGCTACAACTCGATGCAGAGCCAAAGTTTTAGAATGTAGGTGTTAATAGAGTAACAAAATAACATTAGCCAGAAGTGATCAGCCTGGACGTGGAGATTACCAAATAAGGAGTAAAATTCTAAACAAACACAGAACGACTTACCTTGTACAAACTAAAGCCAAATAATTTGTATCACTTCTTCCGATCGAGCTCCGAGCTGGTCTCCATGTATATGGCAAACTTAAAGTGTGATAGTGACGACCTTCTAGTGTTACATCTCTACCTTCAACGCTATAAGACAACTTCCACCATACTGTCATCCGTGCCCGCCCGAATGCTTCTTCAGAGCGAGAAATAGACGTCACTTGGTGCAAAGTCAAGGCTATAAGGTGAATACTGAAGACATACGAAACCAAATTGCTACAAGGCTGCCATCTGTTGGGGTGTGGGCACCTTGAGCAACAACCGTTTCTATGTCCCTGTAAAGAAGCATCCAACTGTCGCAGGAGTGCAAGAAGTTGTCCCATAGCCGTTCCATTCTTTTGAATATAGAGTTGATCACTAATCCCACATTTCTACTTTCTGGTTGACCTCAGTACGTATGTATGTATATGTCGCTTGATCTATATTATGGTGACCAGGTCTTAGGTCACTCTTCACATCGTGGCTTACTGTGTAATGGTTTTTTTTTTTTCGGTGGCAAAAGTTGTAGTCAATACTGTCTATTGGGAGTCATGTTCATTAAACACTGTGTCTTGGTAGTGGTACTTTTATCATTAATTTGCATGCCATTTTCACTTTTGCTACATATGGTGTCTTTCGACCATATCAAGATGTCTTCCTTTATTAGTGACGTTCTCCATGGTTTATTTGGTGTTGGGCATAAGCCGAGCTGCTATAATTTTTATAGGCTAGGGCTTGTTCTTTGAACCTTACTTCGAATTGTCTTCCTTTCTGTCCGGTGTCAACCAGGGGACAATTTTGGCACCAACGTTGGTATTTTGGGCATTTATTTATATCTACATTTCCACTTTAAGATTCTTCCGATGTTGTTTTTGGATTTCAATGCCACACCTTGCTTCTTAAACAGCTTGGTGATGTGAAATTTTTTCCTACATTTGTAAAGGTGGCACATTTTGTATTATTCTTTTAATTATGGACGTAGCTAGATGGTTTTAGATATTGTTTCTTTATTGCCTGAGTACTGTTCTTATTATGTTGTCATGGTATTGTGAAGTTAGTTATAACGTTTTCCTCTTCTTTCTTCTTATTGTTTTAAATCAGATAATCCAACATTCTGTTTATTAGGTATCCGATTCCAGAAATTTTATAATGTGTTGCATGGAATGAATCATAAGGAAATATGCAGTCTGTGGTAGTAGGATTCCTGTAAATTGAAGAATCTACAGTGTGTTGTGATTTTGTGATGGTGTCTAAAAAATTGATTTTGCCATTTTCTGCCACTTTTGATGTAAACTTTAGTTTTGGTGACAAATTGAATTCAGATAACATGTCTTTGATGTCTGCAGATTTCTCATTGTAAATAATTAGGATGTCATCCAAGTACTTGATACATCCTAGTATTCTTTATTCTTCTAAGATTTGTATGAAGAAAACATATAATTTTGTGTAAGGAAAGATGGGTGATTCATAAAATGAAAAGTTGTGGATGACAAACAATATGATGATATTAAAATAAATCATTATTTTTTGCAACAGTAAGTTTTAAAATTAGTGATTGAAGCAGATTTTGTGATACCAATTCACAGACTTTGGGTTCTACTGTAACAAAGATGTTCCAAAAGTCAGACAGGCTGAGCCACAGTGGCAACACTGAACAGACTTTAGACACTTTCAGTAGGGTGAACATGGACATACAGAAAACAGGCATAATCATTCCACTTTTGCAAAATGGCAGTTAAAAGTCTTTCCACTCTCAACCAGTTACAAGAAGGGACAGAGTCAGTGCACTGCCACAGACTGGAAGCAGAACAGGAAGTACAATAAAGGACAGAAAGAAACAAAACACTATATTTGGAAACACCTGCTTCGTGTATTTGGGCACTCACAAATCATAAATAAACCACTCTTACTTTGTAACAGGTAATTGACATCATCATGTATTCTGCCATGTCCATTCCCACTGTTTATCATAGAATATACAAATGAGAATGCTTTAACTGTTACTTATTCTAGATTTGTTTTGGCTTATTACTAAATGTTCATACACATAACATTTACTTTACATACACTAAAAACAAGGGCTTGTAGTATGGCGCCCAACCAGACATGTTTTAAGTAACACTGACAGCTACAATACTTCTATCAAAAATCAAACATATTTACATAAATTTCCTTGGTGTGGAAGAATTCATGTACATCGCCACCATAAATAAAATCCATTCCATGAGCGAGATTAAAAAGGGCCATAGTAACAATCATTTACTCAGCCATATTCATACAGGTTTGAAGAATATCAAAAACAACCACAAATTCCAAGAAAAAAGACACTACACATGACATTTTCTGTATTACATGAATCCACAAGGTAAGTGGAATTTCCAGCTATATTCCTTACTTACAGCACAGCCTTGTAAGAACTGTATATACCTTCACTTAAATAACACCTCAGTGACCATTACTCAAATGATTTTCCCAGGTTGTTTTCTTGCTTAAAGCTCTATTAATATAACAATAACAATTAACAAAAATGTTATCTAGGTTCACACAGGAGTAATTCTTTACACCTTAAACAAATGTGACTTGCCATTTACATAACCTTCATGCACAAGCCAAATGATTCACAGTCTCATATGATGTGACATGAACACTTCCTGTAAAACATAATTATGATAGAAGTTCATTCTGGGGGGGAAAAAAAATAGTTATAAAACCTAACAAATTGTCTTCACTCCCAAGATTATGAAAGAGTAAATACAGCTGCACAATACTAATTGTTACATTCAGGATGTATAATAACTCCATATTTTTATCATAAAATCACCCCCCCCCCCCCCCCATCGCCATGATGGCATTAAGTAGAAAAATATATTTCATTGCAAACGCAAGGTGCTATATCTGATTCCTGGTTGCTAAATGCTTGTGTCTTTTCCACAATTATCAGCTCTGTACCAGCATATTCTAAGCAATATGCAAACAAGCAACCTGGACATACAAGAAAAAAAGTAACAACCCTGTGCCAGTATATTTAATGCTCTCGTGACTGCATTAATCATCTGAGGCAACAGTCAATCCGAATATCTCAATCAAGGCCTATATTACAGTTTCAGTTTGCATGATTTCTGATGCCTTCCAGTGTTGAAAAGTTATGCTGCCAATAGTTATAAAATTCTTTAATAAACTACATAGACCAACATTCCAACATTTCATAATGTAATCTAGTAAAAGGAAAGCACAGATACCTGAATATGAAACATCAATCACTGCATGCAGTCTGCTGGGAAAACACACAGTTATATAACTGAGAATGCATTATGTTTTAGAGATTTGAAAGAAATACCAACATTTAACAAATCAACTAATAAAATTAATGATTTTAAACATTTTTGTACAACTTTATATTAAAAGAAGACTAACAGAGTTAAAGATGAAGATCAAAATTCTTTATTCATACAACTGTGACAAGAAGAAATAGTTATGAACATATTTCACAGATTCTACCACCTCATTCAAATGATGGGTGATCGACATGAGCTGGTAAAATTTCTCCAGACGCCCACTTTAAGAAGCATAAAAAATGTGAACAAATTCTGCACGTGTGTTACTGATGTGTGACAGCTATAAAGCACATAAACACATTAAAAAGTGCATTACTTGTCACTCATGCCAGATAACCATGAAAGCAGCAGATTTCAGTTTCAGGTTTCATAAGAATTCTGTGCATTTACGCACAATACAAACAATGATTTGGTTGGTTGGTTGGTTTGTTTGTTTGTTTGTTGGTTGGTTTATTGGTGGGTTAACTACTGTTCATTTAACAACACAGTCTCTTGCTAAGATTTACACAGTGTTGGTGGTAGGTGTGAGCAGATACCAATGTTGGAATGATGCTGACGAGGAAAACTGCGGCAAGTGGAGATAAACACGTCCCCACTGCCACTCTGTCCAACAGAAAATTAAACATGGACTTCCCTTGTATCAAACTTGGGCTGCCATGATGACAGGTGAGTGAGTAACTCCCTGAGCCACGGCACAGGAATGAGGAAACTGTTTCTGTCTATACCTCAACATGCTTCATCTTGGAAAGCATCTGTTTAGACCAAATGATGTTTTCACAGGTGAAGTCTACTTTAACAGATGTATTGACAAGTGTATTTTGGATTGACAGTGATCCATCAAGACACACACATTATGTCAGGACAATAACTGATTCTTATTTTTCCTCAAGGAACAAATTAAAACATATTTTCATCAATTTACAGATCCCAAAGAGGAAACTGTTTCATTTACTTAACATACATTTTATACTTCTGTACGATGTTTTTGAGAAAAATTACATCTAACCATTTCTTACTTTGTGAACTCTTGATTCATGATTATGACCGCAGAATTCATGTGTTTCTGTTAAGTAACTAAGAACAGTTAGCAAATGGCACTGTTCAAATCAAGGTCATGAACCCAAGGAAAGGGGGACAGGGATGTGACAATACCCCTGTGTTACTGGTTACATGTAATTATTTCAACTTCTGTAGGCCTTCAAACCAGTGGCATAGATAAAGCCACCAAACACCTCATGGTGCAGGGAAGGGTGGCTGTGGGACCCAGAATATACAGAAAACTAAAACTGTTTATGGGTTCCTTCATAAAGGATACCATTCTTGTAACAAAATGCAGTATTCTAGATTTCTGGTATGAGACTGGGAGTAACTTCACTAATAATTGTTGGGGGGCCCCAGATTACACAGCACTTGTGGGGGGCTGATTAGTTATGTACATCACTGCATCCAACTTGAAGGACTTGCTTCCTGCACACACACGAAGAGCTGGACTGATGATGTCATTATCACACTGTCAAAGGAACAAAGAGAACAGAAATGGCCTGAAATTTGCTTACCAATAATCTGACTACTTGAGGTACAAAACACTCAAACAAGCATAACACACGGTGTCAAAATTTGTGCAACATCTCATTACAGAAAAATAAAGTAAAAGTTTCACTCTTCAAATAACAGCAATATTACAGTTCACTCAATGCAAATAGCATTACCATAATACCTTTAGGCAAATCACAATGCAGGTCACAATAGAAATATAGGCACTGTTACTACAGTTCTTCCTAAAATAACACATTCAGTATATACATATATTTTAAATCTTATATTTGGGAAGCCTGAGTTGGTATGGTTGAAATTACAATCTATGTAGGAAGACAATCTAATATGAAACCTTAAAGTTGTGTGTGATCAACTACTCTACACTACACAGACTGAGCATCTCAATATTTTAGTCCCTGCATAATCAATGTCAACAGTGCTTCTGGAACTTTATTGCCATCAAAGTGTTTTTTCAGAACACTTTCATTATTGGCCATAATACTCATACATATACACACACATGACAAAACTGCAAAGTAAAATGTATCTGTTACCCCAGTACACACTGTCCGCTGTAAAAAAAAGTCACATTACACAGTACTGATTAAAACTTTTGTTTAAGAAAGCCAATTTTCTTGGCACAGCTTAACAGCAGTCATTTATGTTATTGCAGTTATAGCACAGAATTTTACCTCTCATGGTCAGGTTACCAACAAGCTAAAACTTTACATCAACAACTATGTATTAAATAAATGACTTGGCTAATCAGAAGTATTATATGTCCAGTCCAAACACAAAAATCTTATTTATTTAATCATACAATCAGCAACACATTTCAGCCCAAGACAGCCAATGCCAGAATATTTACAAAACTAAAAAGGAAAACAATTACTGCTCTATACTTCTATACAAGCCGTCTCATCAAGAAGTGCCAACACTGCCCTTATATTTTAACATTCTTTCATCATATTGTTTCTATATTCATTGCTCCAGTCTTTTTAAAAACCCAAATATAAGTAGTTTTACCAATTTTATTCTGAAGGCTTTATGTTATCTATTTCCACACAATAACTTGGATGTAAAGTTTTTAGATCTCAATCCTATACAATTGTGTTTTCCTTTTTATTCTTGTCAACGGCCTGTTGATGGCCATTTTGGTTGGCTGAAACATGTTCCTGAATGTATGATAAATAATAAGATTGTTGTTTGTGGACTGCACATATTATATTTCTGATTTCAAAAACACAAGGAATAGCTGTATTTAAAAAAAAAAACAGACCATGCACCAAGCCATAACAAATAGGAGATACGCTTGAAACTGAGTTGGTCTAGTAATCTAACTTTCTTTTGCAGATATATAATGCCACTGACTTTGCATCTATAAGATGCTTTCCACACTCATGCACCCTTTTTATATTTTCATAAATTATCTTGTAGAACTCTGGCTCTAACCGGTAAATGTGAAGGTAAAGTTTTTGTTCTGCTTAAGTAAGCATCATGACATGGGAGGCATATGGTGAGCAGAGAAACAGCTCAACACATTATTTTCATGCAAGTACCATGCATCTTTATATTGTTCTTACTAAAACCAACTAATGCACAAATATATATCATGTATTTTCTCTTTAAATAATGATCACTCCACAACACCTCTGTGTCATCCTCAGGGAGTTTCAAAAGTTGTACTTTGCTAAGTTACATAAAACTGTTAAAATTGTAATTCTATAAAATTATTAGATGAAAATACATTAACCCTTTCAACGCAGAGTTAAATATCATCTGCCATCTGCTGGCATTATTAGGAGCTAACCCTATACTCCACGTTAGCAGGATAAGGGTTAAAATATTATTTGGTTGTCACTGTGTGATACTATAAAGTCTGTGTGATGTTAACAATACCTTGTGCAAGCAGTGTGTTTATGTGGTTGCCCACTGTACTCCTTGGCCAATGCAACAAGACAACACATCACATTGCCCGATTCCCACCCCTACTCAGTACACACCAGACCAGCACACAAGCAACAACAACAAGGGGCAAGTCCATCATTATGTAAATTCAATGTACATGACATGATATAGTATCCATAAATTAATTTCCATATTTACTGCGGATTGTATATACAGCCACATAAACACACTGCTTGCACAAGATATTGTAACATCGCAGAGGCTTTACTGTATCACTTAGAGAAACCCAAATAATATTTTAATATTTTTAACCTAATAATTTTACGAAACTGCAATTTTAACAGTATTAATTTTATAAACTTATGTAGCTTAGCGAAGTACAAGTTTTGCAACTCCCTGAGGATGACACAGAGGTGTCAAAACATGTAACTGTGAACATTATTTAAAGAGAAAATACTCTTAGTTGGTTGTAATTAAAACAGCTCAACATATTCTTAATTTTGGCATTAAATGGACACAAGCAGTCAGTTTCACGTCTCAGCTGCTCTAACCCTAGTGAAACAGCACCAGTACCCATCTCCAGAGCTAATCTGGATGATTTCAAGAAGAATATATTACAAAATACTATGGCCGAGGGTAAGAGCGCATGGAGCTGTATCTCCACTTTACCATATGGTTTCACACTGTGATGCTTTATTAAAAAGAGGGACAACTTTACCTCTATCAGGTGTGAGGTACTTATTTACCTTCTTTGTGATTGCTACTTAGAATTCACTACCAAAAGATAGCAGGTCCATGCCACTATACTCTTATCATGGAAAACATATGAAAGTCTTTTATTAGAAAATAAAGAATCTCCCTTTTTTGTATAGTAAATGTAGGGAGACCAAGCTCTGATCAGAATGTGTAACAGCCATGAAGTGAATAAGACATATTAGTTTTCATGTGGTCTTTACAGGCAAGTGCTTCCTGTTACAAGAGCACTGCATGTATATATGTAACATTAAAACTGTTGCAGTTCTTGATGCTGGCAAACTCTCATATTTTACAGCTCACTATGAGAAATAGTTTTCACGTTGTTGAAACAGAGGCAGTGGCTGAACTGGAGAGAGGTCATCCTCATCAAAACTTGGCTCAGTGTTCAGCGGCAATGTTGCCAGTGCTTTCACTGTTAAAAGAGCAAACAATGAGACATTACAGCTAACATAAATTTTATTACAGTTCGTGATTTTTTGGAAGACAGCAAAAATATCGTTAATTAGTATGAATATTACTTTCTACTGATATCACTGTGTTATCAATTGTCTCAGACATACATGACAATCCTATGGCACATTAAACCCAAATAGCACATGAAACACATCTGTTAGTCACACAGGCACACCTCATGCAGCAAAATACTTTCATATGAACACAAATACCACCGCAGTGGAAGATTAGCAAAGAAATATTCATTATTTGCCTCCATGACTCCATAATTCAACTGACTCAACACTGTCATAAATAAAACTACTTGTGCCACTGTTGCAGTATGTAATTTCTGCTATTAATGCAGTACATAAACAAAATGTTCTTGATTTCAAACTTCCACCATGTTCTGAATGTTGTATGCTTCCTTCTGGGTAATTCCTCAGTGTCTGAATTTTATATGCCGAGGTTTCAGAACACTCTGTTCCATCTTCATAGGTGGATAGGTATGAAGAATGACTATGTAGTAATAGAACACAGCATTAACCATGACCACATTATTAAACTACAGGACACAAAACTCCTTTCTGCTAAAACCAGATACATGGATCAGGTCATCAGGGAAGCTACTGAACTTCAGATGCACCCACACAACATCAACAGAGAAGATGGCCTGACCTTAAGCAAATCTTGGAAACCCCTTCTACACAAGCTTACGGAAAGGAGACAGCCACCTAAAACACAACAGTTTGACCTCTACCTTCCCATGGTTCACTCCGATACACGCCCTATCTCCTTCACATATGCACCCGTGGCCTCCATGTGGGTCGTTACCCTCCACAATCTGTTTCGGTACTCGGACCTGCCCCTACCCTATCACCCTTCTTCCTATTGGCTCAGGATATTTTCAAGCCAAACCTTTTCCCATATAAATACTAAACATTCTCAAACCTTGTCATTCTTCATACCTAACTGCCTATGAAGATGGAACAGACAGAGTGTTCCAAAACATCGGCATATAAAATTCAGAAACCAGGGAATTACCCAGAAGAAAGCATACAACAAACAAAATGTTGCTCTTTAGAAATTAATTTACTCAGTATAAGTTAGAATCAATATTAAGTATGGTATAAAAATGGCCCCCATTCCCTCACTCCCCAACAATCCTACGGACATATTACAGGTTCCAACAACAAATCTATTTATAGCACAAAAAAACTAATAAGTAATGCAAGTACAGAATTTTATATTACCAATGATAACATTTCTGAAGTATAAATTTCACACCACACGTGTAGAACCATTTTAACTAAGACTATAAAGTCAGGCATCTCTCAGCCAAGTTAAATTTATAATGACTGATACAGGAGAAGAATGAAATCTGATTTGCTGTCATTTCTGGTATGCCTTAATGTGCAGATACAGTATCATGGCAAGTGTTACAGCCACAATACTAGGTAGCAATCACTGTAACAAATCCCACCCTCCACATAACTAACAAGATCATGCAAAGTGCATATAAAAATCAAGGAAGTGCTTTCTCCAGTAATTACACTTGCAAGGTCAGACTTTTAACCAACAGTTCCTGAAGAACAGTGCATTGTGAATAACCCCAGTAAGAACTAGGGAGTAGGAGATTCAAAACACAACATGACTGATAATTTCTTATAACAGTAATGTTTTACTTGGATAATACTGTTTACTAATTGTATAAAAACAAGAAATGTAAGAGACAAAACTGCACAATATCCAATGAGCACATGCATTCCAAACAAATGTATTCCCCACTACCGTATCTTCAACTTGGGTTATGAAAACATGCAAACCTGACTGTAATTTAAAAAGGATTATCTTAACATAATGTAAATCCTGTATCTTATTTGCTACACATTTAATGCTAATATTGTCATTAAAGCCTCACAATTACAATATCTAAAAAATTTTCCAAACAACATGCACAGACAACAACATGAGACACCTTTAATGCCAAATACAAGTCTTTTAATAAACCATTCTGAAAGACAGAGGGTCCACAACATATTAAGAAAGGGTGTATTCTTTTGGAACATTACAATACAGAATGTTTCTAAAAGTGTATATAGTCACCAGCAAAAAGTTCCCACGTCAAATATTAATATATCCTATAATATGAATGAATGTAATGTAACCACATCTCCATTTCACACCGTCACACAACAGTACAGACACTCAGAATCAGTTCCTATGATTTATTTTTGCCCACCTTTGCATATATGCATTAAACAGAGCGTGGAATGATGGTACAGTTTGAGAGAACTCTGCTGTAGGTAACAGAACAAGTATTCACACAGACAGGTAGAGCTTCCCTTAGTGCAAACCATGTACTTCATAAAAACGAATTACTTACTACCAGTCACGCACCTGCTGTACAAATTTTGACATAAAAATAAATAGAAATAAGTTTTTATCTTTACATACAATACAATACAATACAATACATGAGTATGATACTGAAGTAAGCTCACATATTATCATTTTACACCTGTAAGATCTCAGATGAGGAAATTTAAATCATGTCTGCTATAGGAAGCTTAATTGGAAAGTGATCATGCTCCAGGTATGCATGCACAGCTTCACCTAGTGAAATGCTGGCAGCAGGAGACATTCATGTACCCACACCTAAAATCCACCACATAACAGTCTCCATGTGCATGAATAAATGAAGTCTACTTGCTTAGTAAGAGTACAATATAAGGGGATATCCTTAAAAAAGTCAAACAAATTAAAAGACCAACCTGCATCAGAGGCAAAACAGCTACGAACATATGCTCAAATCATTCCTGGGATGGAACTGAGGATGAACCTAAATGATAACAAGACAGCTACTCATTACAGCAGTTAATCACTACAAAATAAAAACACTAATAAACAAAATTAAACAGTTGGCATGCTGAAAGGAAACTCATACACTCATATTCTAACAACATTTAAAACACACTATGATTAGTCACTCAAATGCAGCCACCATTAACTTGAAAATATAAATCATAAATATTTTATGGCAACAGAAAGATTATATAACTTCTGTTGCTGAGTGATTTTATTACTAACAGAATTTATCTTACCATAACAGTATTAGCATGTTTTACATTCTCAGTAAACTCTCATAATAGAATGCCAGATTAGAAATGTCCGAAATTCCTAAGGTGGAGTAAAGTACAAATGTCCTCACACATGCTATGAAGGCATATAAGGATAGTAGAAGTATAGCTCCACGCATTCTTAATGTTGGCACTACATAAGGTAAATGGCCAGTCTCACGCCCTGGCTGTTATCTCTGTGGGAACAGCAACCTGCATCAATTCAGTAGGAGCCTGGGTGGGACCCACAGTCAGTCAGGATACTTCAGAGAAGAGATAAATCTCTTGTTCCTAGTAGGATTTGAACACGAGATTATCCAGCCCATAGTCTAGTGCCTTATACAGATTACATTAATCTGGATCCCTGTCAGCGATTCCTAGACTAAATCAAGTATCTATGTTGCATGATGAGGTGAAATCATGGAGACAAAATGGACAAGTTAAGAAAGACAAATCGTTATGTGAACTGACTTAGTAACTCTGGCCTGCCTGTGCCTATACCTGTGTCAGTGAATGTTTGCTGGAAGTCTCATATTAGACATGAAACATGCTATGTTTTGAAGGTTTTTGTGGTAGGACACAGAAATGACTTCTCTGTGCGGGGGTAATAAAAATAAATTGAGATCATTTTGGCATAATTTTAATGACAGATGGGGGAATAAGATTTCTTCATTAATACATTACTAGTAAAAAATGTGTGCACTTAATATGCAATGCCAGAGCATCCATCAGCAAGAAATGCAAAAATGAATGACTTTACATGACTATGTATAAAATCTGTACAAATAAAGCGACAAAGTTAGAAAACTGAAACAAAACAATTGTTCAAAACAACATCTATACCTGTCAGGGAATAAAGCGGCTACCATTGCTTCATATAAAATCACAAAAACCTTGGCTAAAGAAAACTGTTTATAGATGGAAATTTGATTAAAGCAATTAAGCTGCAATTATTATTAAGTACTGCCACTAGAAGAATGGAATGTATGATTAATGAACTGAAGCAAAGATCTTGCAATTAGTGCATTTGTTTAGGCTTCAACAGAGGCCAGCAATGTCTGTGATGTTTCCCAGTTACTTGTTTTCATTCAGATTTTCAACAGTTACAATATTACAGAAGATGAACTGGAATCAGTTCTGTTAATGTAAGATTAGAAGTGGAAACATGCTGCAAAGATTATATGCTAGCCTTTGCAAATGCATGTTCTCATTATTAAACTTGTGTCTATCACCACAGACACCTCAAGTAGTGACCAGTTCAGCTATGTAAAAACAATCCTCCCTTTCCAGAGCTATTTACTTACTACTTGGTCTTTCCTTAACCAGTTCCATGGTCAAAGGTGGTCGATTTTCAACATGTCATGAGTACTGTGGAAGAAACTGTACTTAATCTGTGCTAGGTCCCTTGAAATGTAAGTTCCCCAAACATTTATCAAATGGAATTTATGCACATTATGAAGACTTGACACTACACACTGAAGTCCACTGGCTAAGAAAACAAAAACTTTTATTCAGTTTCCTAGAGATTCTTCTGGTAATTGTGGTGTTTCTTCAGAACACATGTGATGTACTCCTACAACTAAAAGACTCATGGCAGTTACTAGATCTACCTTTCCTCACAAATGTTACTGCTAACTACAAGAGCCAAATACTGGACTGTTATTAACATGACTGCCACACTGATTCTTTCAAAGCAAAACTTAATTTCTGGTAGTCGGCTGATGAATGTTGATCTACCCTACTTCTCAGGTGTTCAGAATCACAATGATGGGCATATCTGAAGTGTTTGTCACAGTCCATATACTGATAAACTATCATAACAGTTTGACAGAAAATTTAAGAACCTCAAGGACATGAAGTTCACTGCTAAAGAAGAGGAACATTATCAAATATCTTGCAAATAAAATATAATGCATATCATCAAGTATATAAAACCAGCCTGGATTTAAAGAAACCCTAGAAATGTTAACTGCTGGAAATAATTTGTATGATATGATCACCTTCTCGGTGTCAATAAAGAGAAAATAACATAATTCATTCATTTAACCACCCTTGGAAGTATGTGAACCAGACTGGCTCAGAAAGTCATCTTTTGTAAATTTCATATTTAAGAAAATACTTTTTTTTTTGTAGTATGAAATGTTGCAGCAAATAGAAGTATCAAATGTAAGTTACTTCTTGAAATAAAAGTACATTACGTACCATTATTACTGCATGCAAAGTCCCCCGATAAATTTCTTGTAATTCTGCATTATAATTAACGATTCTGAATAATACACCTGGGTGTAAAGACATAAATAAAATGCTGACCTGCACCAAGAAGTGTAAGTACATTTCATAAAGATAGCAAGTTTCTTCTGAGTACTTCCCAAAAACTGTTCTCAAAACACGATTTGTTCATTTTTTTTTTTTTATATTCATGGATCCGTGCATC
>Ga0268261_10002216_pt1 | contig 13863 bp, 7 predicted proteins | sample TergutNc150P1_FD_190353 | JGI IMG/M metagenome (GOLD analysis project Ga0268261, IMG submission 190353) | Nasutitermes corniger P1 segment gut microbial community from laboratory colony in Florida, USA - Nc150 P1 (SPAdes) (version 2) | ecosystem: Host-associated > Arthropoda: Insects > Digestive... | reverse complement strand
TTTTTTTTTTTTTGTACAGAATATTTCAGTGGTTTTTGCTTGATTTCCAACTTTAGTCAGATCTAATTTGACGGTTTGTAGCACTGCAAGGACGCATCTCTAAATTATAGTTCCTTAACAACAAATCTTTGTTTTGATCTCCCCCCCCTATCACCTCGTGAAGTTTGGGCATGGAGTCTTTCCACACCTGTATATTGAATATTTATATGAATATTGTGTTTGAAAATATTTTGTTCCTGTTAGAACTTTGTTCACTACTAAGTCCTTTCTGAGAACCTAACAGGTCCTCTGTTATTCAAGAAATTCTCTGTATTATATGGAACCCAAAGTTTCATTACAACATACACAAGCACCCACCACCTGTCCCTATCCTGAGTCAGAGAAATCCAGTGCATGCCTCCCCATTCCACTTGTTGAAGTTCAATTTTAATATTATCCTCCTGTCAGCAACAAGGTTTTCCATCTAGTCTCTTTTCATCAGGTCACCCCACCTACACACTGTATGCACTTCTCTTGTACCCCATTCATGCCACATACCCCTCCCATCCAATTATTTTTCATTTGATCACCCAAATAATATTTGGTGAGGAGTGCAGAGCTTAAAGCTCCTTGTTCTATAGTCTTCTCTGCTCACCTGTTACCTTGTCCCACGTAGGACCAAACATCTTTTTCTGTGCTCTATTTTCAAACACTAACAACTTATGTTCTTCCCTCAGTGTGAGAGACCAAGCTTCGTACCCATACAAAACAACAGGCATGGTTACAGTTATGTATATCTTGCCCTTCTACTAGATGGGATTCATAGTAGTGAGAATTCCTACATGATACAGGCAGTCGACCTGACATGGCATCACATCTGTGTGTCACTGAACAGACATGGCAGCAATAAGGCTATATTTAATTTAATGATCATGATTTTATATGTAGGAGTGTATGACACTGCCAGTTTCTTTTATGAAGTATAGATAATTTCTTATTTGTAGGATTTGATATTCAAGTAAATTTGGAATAGGTCAAGTCCAGACAATTTTGACCTCTTGAATTACACTGTATTAAGGTTTCACTGTATTCACATTGTCAAGTTTCTGTGTCTAATCCCTCATAGAATTGACAATTTATTTATTTTCTCTTCAGAAGGAAGATGTTCGCCCACACATAAGAGACAAATTCAAGCTTTTCAGCTTCCTTCCTCCAGATTAGAAGATGTGAGTGAGTAAGTGTGGGGAGGTGGGTACAGTTATGAAGTTGTATTTACTACAGGGACTCTTAACAAGCCCAAGATCAGTGTCGCACTGATGACATTGACCTGGGACTGTTGGTAATGTGCAGAATATTGTAGTGCATAGTGATAATATCAAGAGATGTAAATACGCTGTACCGTAGTGCTTGAATGGGAGGGTGGGGTGGGAAAAGCACTTTTTTATATAGAAAGAAGAACTGTTGCAAAGGATAAATATAATTTGAATTTTTCGATCCAGTACACACGTTATTGTTTTTAAAGAAAGCAGACTATAGTACAAGAATTGATGTTTGTAAATATACGTTAAAAAGATATATATATTATAAATATATTAAATTTGAACTTCAAGTGACTTTCCCATGTGATACAGATCAGTAAACAAATCTTTATATCTGTAGTTTCTCCCCACTTTGTGTTGTAAGCTGGAAATATGTCCAGTTGCATTCAGAGTGGCAGGCTCCATTATTGAAGTAAAGTACACCAGTATGTGCAAAGTGTAGTCATTAGCCACACAGAATGTAAATACTTGAAAGATTCTAAAAAAATTGATGTAATTAAAAATGCCGTATTTACATGTGTATGGTTGCACTTTCTGTTTTTGATTTCCAATCTGAAAATTAAGACACATTGTACCTTATACCAAGGAATTTCTTGTATAAGAAGCAAATACTCATTACATGCTCATTGTCACCTTCATTCATGGCCTGTTAGTTTATATGCAAGTACTGTACTGCAGATCTAGGGACTTGAGGTCTGCAGAGTTTTGAGAATTTCAGTAATGTAGTTGGGAGTACATTCCTCTAGGATATGACACTGCTTCACAGGGTGAGTGGTTCCCAATATTTTTTATGTATTATTATAGTTCCTTCATCTTCAAGGGTCTGAGATGTTAGAATGAAGGAACTATAGTCCTTCAAAGTGTTGCAAACTGCTCACCCATGATACAGTGTCATCCAAGAAGAAAGGATTCCTTGAATGGAGGTCTATTGGAAATGATTTCAAAGAACCAATTTGTTTCTAGTCAAGAATTTTTAAAATATAAGCCATCCAAGGCAAATTCAACTATTATATTTACTTGCACAGTTTATGTACCTTTTCACATGAAAATTCGTGTCTGGAAGTTATGGTGCAGAAAGTGATGGCTGCTGAAATAGCGTGTTTGTGCAGTTACAGCTGTCGTATTTTCCCTTGTTTGATGCGCTTTCAAATTGCTGCCTTTGTTGCGATTTTAAGGTATTGTACAAAGGATACCTACTTTTTCATTGTACTGAATGCAGTAAGGCAGGGAACATGAGGAGTTCCACTGACAATAACAGATTATTTTTATGACAGATTTTCTCTCCTCTACCTGCTTTCAGTTCCCTAGAAGGGCTGGCCACATTTATTGGGTAGGGATCAGTCTGTTTGGACACAAGAAGTGGAAGTGGAAAAGCAAAATACAGACAAAAGAATATGGCTGCTGTCCAACACTAACAGGTAGTAGCCACAGTTAATTGGTTTGGCAGGGTCATTGCAGGCAGGGGTGACAGAGGTAGCAATATTAAGACAGCATTGAACATCTGGACAGTGTTAGGGCTTAAACAGTGAATGGCAACAACTTACATTGTGATGAAGGAATTGTGGACTTGTGTAAAAAAGATTGTGGTTGCTTGGAGGCAAACGGGTTTTGTGCTTTTAGAAAAGATTACATACATGATGCCTGGAAACTCATGCCTGTTAATTACACCATGCACTTCATTGATGAATGTTCAGATGAAAATGCCCCTTTTAAAATTTTGACTTTAACAAAAAAAAAAAGTGCTGTTAAATTTGAATGCACGGAATGGATCTTCACATCTTTGGACTCCACCATGCAGTTTCTTGAAGAACATTGAGCTGAAAATGACCCTTGTTAAAATTTTGATCATATCAGAATTTTTACAGAAAACATGCTTGAAAGTGGCCTACACCATTTACCAGTGTCATGTTAAATGTTTTATTTTTCTGTGGATACTGTATGTCTGTCAACATTTTGTTTACATATGTTTTTGTCTCAATCATTAATGAATTTCATAATTTAAATTGCAAGTGTGACTTTCCAGGCACACCATAAGCCAGTAGTAATGCAGGTATGAAGAGAATTTTTAGGATTAATGAGGAAACAGCTGACTATTTACCCACACTTTTTAAATTTTTAAATGTAAGACAGGGTATTAGGTTTCCAACAAATGCAAGATTTAACCTTTAACTGTTGGGTATAATGTGCACAGTATTTTTGTATGGCCAGAGTTTTTCATGTGCTTGGCCATTTGCATTTCTGGTTTGAAGCAGTTCAGTGAGTAAAGTACATGAATTAGAGTTTTAAACTTATGACACCTGAATCTTCGTATGACCATTATGTACAAATCTCTACAAGCGTGGATCTTTTTTGCATTTACTGACATTTTTGCACTGTTTACCTTCACCATTTAAGGAAACTGCCACTAATTTTACAGTTTATCTTCTCAAACATCTGCCTCCAGGAAATAGGTGTTGTTCTTTTTTCTAAACCTAGCTGAGTAATGAAAGAAACGTTTCCCCCTAAAGCTGTGATGCAGTTAGTCAAGTGTTTCATTACAATTGACTGCACACTTTTAAATTCTAAAAGTGGGATAAGTATGCCTTTGAATTCCAAGAGACAAGACATGATGAAGTCCATATTTCAGAGCTTCTGTGTGACCCAGAATCTGCAGAGGAAGTTGGAGGGACTGAACATGTAATTACACCACTTCCAGGTATGCAGGCAGGGCCGACTAATGGACTGGACAGACAGAGTGTGCAAGATTATATTAAGATAATATGCAAAAGTTCTGACATTGATGAGAGAATAAGTTGTTGTGGTAGGGAAAGTTGATACGTGACACAAGTGTTAGTGTTTATAAATTAACTGGGGGGGGGGGGGGGTGACAACTATATTTCCTGCATTTTCCCACAGATGAAACCTGTGGAGACCAGCATATGGCTGACTGTGCCAATGAGATTACAGTTTAAAGCTCACCGTATGGTCTCTTAGGGGTGATGAAGGCAGAAATGTGTCTGAGAACCCAATGATTTTCTGAACATAATTCTTTGGTTTTTTATGCTTATATCATCAATGGCATATGGATGCCACTGATTGCATATTCTTCTATACTTCATGTATCTTGTTTTTCCCTTTTTCCCAACCATTTATGCCCAGCTACTTACCCAAGGACTTTGGTGAGTCCATGAGTTTATATTGTATGAGTTGAACAAACATAAGTAGTTTGTGTGTGTGTGTGTGTGGTACTGTGGAAGCCTGGACACTTATCTATCAAACTTACATAGAAGTCTGATTCTGCAGTTGGTATTACTACCATTTTTGGAAAGCCCTCGGGAAAGAGCTCTTAAGGAATGATGTAGCAGAACCAGTGTACATGTAATCTGACCTCGCCTATTGATTAAAATTAAGGAATACTTATTAAACACATCAGCTGCTTGATCGAGGCAAATGATAGTATCATTACTATTAAGTATTAAGGGCATTTGTTCAGTGTTATTCATTTTCCCAGTTTCCTTCTTCATAATTTTCCACAAGGATTTAGATTTATTCTCCAGGGTAATTATTAAATTATCGTAATATCTTTTTTTTTTTAGCTTCTCTAATTACTTTTTCAGTATGTTACAGTATTGTGAGTAAAAGGTTTTAAGTAAGGGACTACTTTTCGTACTGAGAATAGAAAGACTCTTTGAACATCTGCAGGAAACACTTATTTTGTGAGTAATCCAACCATTATTATTGAATTTTAAGGTAGTAGTTTGAATGGAGAAACATAATTCAAAGATAAACATTTATTGAAAAATACATTAAAAGTCTTGTTAATTTCAGCATGTTCTCATACATTTTTGTATGATTCACTAGATAATATATCTAAAATTGTTGAAATAAAATTCATAGTAATTAGGCGGGCTCTGTAAGCGGTACAGTCCTATTCGTAGTAGAGACATTGGTTAAAATAAGGTGTTGCGTGTTGTGATCAGATAAACCATTGATCAAATGTGAGATTTTAAAGGGGTTAATTTCATTGTAGTCAGTAATGTTACTGTCAGTAGCTGTACTTATGAATTCTAGTAGGAAAATCAACTGAGTGAGCCATGTTATAAGTTTGAAGTAGCACAGATAATTGGAGTTCACAGTTGCGGTCAATTAAATAGTTGACATTTAGATCACCTCATAAAAGGAATTCCATTTTTGGCTTATACAGATGTTTCAAAGTTGCATCCAATAAATTTAAGAATTGATTACAGTTTCCTGCAGGTGATCTGTAAATATGTATTTTGATGAGCATCACGAACATTAATTTGGACAGCACAAATTTCTATAATTTTCTCAACACAAAACTGGGAGACAAAAGAATAATGCAGGGTAAGTGAATAAATATACAAGTACTCCCACCGTGATGGATGGATTGCGAAAAGTTTGATCCCAAATAAGCATTCTTAATTTTATTGCATTGTAGATTTTGCCTTACGACATAGTATTCTGTAAACACATCATGTGATGGAATATGGATTTCTTATTAATGAGGCAATTAATTCATTACACTTATTATTTAGACCTCTAATGCTTTGATGAATTATAGATAAAGAAATATTTTAGTTGAAACTTTCTGATGTATATCTTCAGTCTATACCCCACTGCCACCGGGTGACAACCCAACTGCAGTTAATAAATATTATTATTATTATAAAAAATCATTATCTCTTAATGTGGGTTTCTTTCTCTTTGAAGAACGAATATCAGTATCCTGTTGAGGTTGGATGGTTGAATCCTTATGATGAGTTACACAGACATGTTGATTACTGAAACAAGCATCCCAGTTATGTTGCACTAACACTTTTTTTTTTAAGTTCACTGCCTTCTTGTGGCGAACAAGTTTTTGCGTCCATGTCATGAGTTACCCTAACTACATTGAGCTTATCATGATCACTACTACAGGTATAACTCAAGACTGTTTCACAGTATCACATGGCCAAGTTGAACCTTTTCTTCTTGAGCAGAATAGGCACTTCTATCATGCCTGTTTAGGGTAATTGGTATTGGCGAATATTATATGAGAAAAGAGTTTTAATTATTGATGCTAAGTTCTCAAGTAAGCCAATTCCTGCCAAGAGAATTCATATGGAGACCATGACTAGTAAAATCGTTTCTATTGGAACTCATATTAAAAGTTCACATAACTGAAGCTTTTCAATGATTTCTGCAAATTTCTGTTAAAAGGTGCTGGAAATGTACTATCAACCAGTCTTACAAAGGCTCAGTACAGCTTCTGTCTGGTACAAAAATAGTCATGTAACACAAGGGTAAATGCTAGACTCATGAACAACATTACCTAGCCTGCCATCTTGATAAATCAGCACTTTCCTTTGTGTTTTCTTTTATTTTCAGTGTATCTGAAAGCTGGGATGCTTAAATTGTGTGGAAGTGTAAATTATGTGAGTAAATATGGATTCAGAGAACTACTTCCCTTCATTTTAGGATATTTATGCACCGAAACTACATGTTCTCATTATGTAGCAACCTGAATATGTATGACTAATGAATGACCTGTCCACTGCACATATTTTTAGCTTCTTGTTTCATCTGAACCTGCTAGTTTTAACAGAAGTACTTTTCTAGTGTTAACCATGAGTTACAAACATGTGCTTGCAACAGAGACTAAAATAAAGCATAAGGAATGCCTCCTGAAAACTCCTTCCATACAGTGGTCTTTCAAAAATTTCTGTGAAACTTTGAAAGTATGATTTTTTTCCTTTCTGGGTCCTTATGAATGCTTGCCTGGACCTGAGAATTTCTGAGTGACATCAGTGGTACCCTTTGTCTTTTGGGGGGTGGTATAATAACAGAATGTGATTATGTGAGTAAACTACTACTTATGTCCTTGAAATAGTGTTCTTCCATGGTTGTAAAGCAGGGAATGTTACATAGAATATTAATTATAACATATTGAGTATTTTGTTACCTGACAGCTTCCAAGCTTTGGTCTCTCTTACTCTTAACTTCCCTACCATTTTGGTAGCCTGTGGCATAATTTAAAATTACTGTTACAGTATGTGTACTACACTGTAGGAATTAAAAGCACATGCGATATGTCAGACCTAAAATAGTAAATGTTGTACAGTAATAACATGTCATGCAAATTTGTTTGAGGGAAATACAGTGCAGTCATGCAGATCTGTGAGCAAGTAGGAATGTCACTTGTAGTTGGAGCCTTCTGAAGAAATTTATTATTCTTGTCTCTTCTGTACTGTAATGATAGAGTTAAACAGTTACTTGAAGTCAGGTTAGTAAAGTTATGTTGGTAGCACTTGCTAAGTAAATACATCACAGTTCTTGGATCTCAACTCGGTTTACCAGAGCTGGATGTGTGCACAGATGTTACAGTACAACCATGGCTTCAATTATGTACAAGGTGAATCTCTCCAGTACAGAAACCCTAATGAACATGGATATTGACTTCTTTGTGTGAATGTAATTCCTTTCAAGACAAAAAATGTTACTATTAGAGCAATCTAGAAAGTGATATGGTAAAACCTTTCTAATCCGGATTAGCGAAGCAGAAGATGGCTCTAAAAGACTTAAAAAAAAACTTTGAACACACATAAATGGGAAATATGATACAGGTAATGCTGACCTTTTTAAAACACCAATGTATTAATTTACAAAATATTAAAATAAATTAAAAAATAATTGCAGATCCTTTATTTAAAAACTGGAAAAAAAAAAAGGCGCACTGCATTCATTTATTTGCCAATAGCAGACTCAGAAGTTGTGCTTGTTTCTGAACAAAATATTGCAGGTTAAAAGAAGCTGTCAAGTTTTATCGGAACAGACCACTGCTCCTGTTCTTTAATTAGAAACTCCCTCACATTTCTTAGGTGTTCATAATATGCCTGCAATTTTCGATTGGTTGAAGAACCCACATAATTGATAACTGCATCAATGCCATTTCTTGCAGAGCTAAGAAGTTACTTTTTAATTGTAGATTCTTGTGGTTTATCTAGTTCATTATGTGATGCTTCATCCATAGCAGAAGCCTTAAGAACATATACAGCATTTTCTTCCTCTGTCAGATGCTGAAATCCAGGGCTTCCTTCTTCCAGTTCAGTTACAGCAATAGCATAATTCTGACTCAGAGTCAACAATGATACTGAATAAAAAGCAAGACTTGGCAGCACAGTGATGAATGTTCTGTCTGTGCCATCATCAGTGTAGTGGTGTGTCTCATCAGCCTTACTAAAACCCATGTGTCTTTTAGAGTTTGTACTCAACTGTGACTGGAATTTTTCACATTTGTTGATCTGGATTAACTGTGACTGGATTAGCGAGGTTTTACTGTACCAGGAAGTGAGAGTCATATTATTAGATCACTGGAATGCTTAGGTAGTGCAGTGTGTTTGTGCCTTTGGAGTTCTGCAAATTTCTGTTTGAACAGAAAATGAGATACTTATGTTAATTTTGGTAGTGACATCCCTGACTGGATATTAACCAGAAGTAAACATTTTGGTTTTCCTCACAGCTTTGAATAAGATACAGACTTTTTTCAAAAGTTCAAAGGTGAGGTTTCATGGAAATTCATTTTGAAGTTGGTTTGTTTGGGTCGAAAAATAATGAAATGAGCACAGTTCATAGACACTGCCAGTTTAAAGTTCTTGAAAATATGTGAATTTTCTTCATGTTTGCTCATTGGCCATCACTTTTTTATATCTTGAACTTGAGATAGTAGACGTGAAGGAACTAGTACAGACTAGTGCCATGATTGAAGTCACTGACATGGAACTTTACTGTTGTACGTGCACAAAGAACTCAAAAAGACTCATTTGTAACAGAAGCAACATTTGGTACTCTGTGTGTTTAAGGCTTATATTTACGTGAGTTTGAGGTGACATGAAATTCAGATATGTTTGGAAACTTATAATTGTGTGTAGTGTGTTGTCACAGCCTCTTTGTGTTTGGAGGATACATGTTATTGTTAAGTTGCTTGTACTCAGTGTTGTGATACATAGCAACATTTGCATTGAATGATGGTACTGCTGTGTATTAAGTATGTATGAGTTTTTTGGTTAATTAAGTTTCAGAGTTGTCACACACTAGCTCTTGTAAAGTGTGGTATTCATGGTTCTCTGTGACTGCAAGTCCATAATGTTGATCAAACTGACGAGTCTGTCAGTCCCTCCCTTCAAATAGCAGCTCTTTCTTCATTTTGTATTTTCTCTGGGCAAGATTCCTGTAATCTTGGATGGGGAATATGAAGCACTTCTGTTGTAATTTCTGGCAATACATTTTCAGTTTACTTTCTTTGTAAGACATATAGTGCTTCCTGCAGAATTGATGACAGTTTGTGAGCCACCAAATGACAGGTGAAACCCTTCCTTTAATGTTTTAAGGTAAAAATTTGTGTAGCTCCTTATGATGAGGAAACTTTTCGTGTGAGAGTACATCGTTTTAACAGTCGACTTTTCAGATAAGAAATAAATACCCATGCTGCTGGAGTGTTTTTGGTGGCAGATGCTACATATGGTTTATAATGAGTTCAGTTAAAGGACCGGGTTTATCATTCCCTGGTGCAGAGTTTCCTTATGTCACAAACATTTCCCAGAAGAAAACAGGGTGCACAACCCTCAAACAAACAGCCATCACTGATAGTATGTTTATAAATGCTTGGTTGCAGACTGGCCCATTGTGATGGTATACCTCTGTCGTGGAATGCCTGTGACTTTGGTCTTTGTTTAATGCCGTGTTGACATTTGGCTTTGATCTGTATTCCATTTATAGTCCCCTGCCAATATGCATCCTGCTGATTTTTTGATATGGAGGAATGCTACTTACAGAGAATCTCATGTCTGTTTCTCATGAGGACTCTCGTAAAATATAGTCATGTTATGTACATAGTTAAATACATCAGAGAGACAGAGATTCAGGTTTTTTGGAACATGATCATGTCATTGGGCAAGTGGTTCCCATTGTTTTGAAGGATTGTAGTGCTTTTGCCTTTGGGGTCAAGCAGTCCAAGAATAGCCAAATTGGTAGAAATGTATGGTGTTACATAGGTATATTTGTAGCTGGTCAATCCCTCAACACTCCAGGAACTACCCATCCAGTGACACATGCCAGGAGACTTGAAACTTAAGCAACACTGCTGTGAGAACCTCAGATCCCACACATAAGAGTAACCTTTAAGCAAAAAGAGTTTACTTGTGTAGCATGCAGCAGCAAGTGTAACAATATGAGCCAATATTTATATTTTTTACCATGTAATTGAGCTTATTTTATGTCATTTTCATATTATATTTTCTTGCACATAATTTTTTGTATCTCTTCATGCAGCACAGCCATTGTCACTGCTTCATGCCATTTTTCTGCTGTAACGAACACATCGTGCTCTGGTGAAAAATGACCATTCCAGCAAACGGTCTGAATGGCTGCTACAGAAACAGCATGCCGATGACATGCTTTTCCCCCCCAAAATTTCAAGTGGTGCTACCATGCACATCTAATGACAGGCACACCATTGCTGTGAACACTGAAAGTGATATGGTTAAATTCTGAATCAGCCCTTCACCCAGTTTCACACACAACCTGACATGTCACTTCTGAAATAGCAAATCCCTTAGTGCTAAAGTGTGTTTAAGAATGAAGAAATCTGAGATGAAGCATGCCATATCTTGCATTTTCAGGACATGTTGGGTTTATTGTTCATCTTATTTGAGACTGAAATGTTGCAGTCACAGAGAATGCTGTGTATTTAAAGCATCCTGGGCCCTCAATATCACATTTCAAACATTGTTTCTGTTCCAGTTGAGCAAATGGAAATCCTTGAAATAGGTTGGGCATTGTCTGAGGGAATCTCCCTCTCCCACAAGCTTGCTTTGTACAATATGCAGACAGAACCACCTATTGGCCTAATATACCTAACCTGCATTTCACAAGCTTACTTGATATATTAAGTACCAGTTTGTTTCGTGTCAGATGTTTTTGTTCCAGAATGGGTGGAAATAGAATTTGTAAGATTGTTGGAAAAATGATTATATTTCAGTATTTCTCAACCAGTGTACCACAGCATCTTGATTTACTATTTGTTATACACATTTAACAATAGTTCACAAAGTGTGACAGTATCACCATTTTCTCAGCCTTGCTTTGTGCTACTGTTTCTTTGTTATATTACTGCTTCCTTGATGTTTCATATTTCCATATACTTGCTTGTCATTTTTCAGGACAGTCATTTCCAATCTCAGCATTTTAGTTACTGTTGTCACTTACTGTTCCAATTACTGATATTTTTCCTGTGAATTGCAATGCATCATTAAAAATTATATAAAAGAGAAGCTTTACAAAGAATAATTGCATAGTTTATGTACTTGTGCACACTTACACAGTTTTATGTGTGATGTAGTGTGCCATGATATACTGAGCTGTATTGTAGTTTAAACTGCGTGGGTGATGTTGAGAGACATGGGCCTAAGGGTCAGGTCTGGCATGTTATTGGAAGGACCAAAAAAAATATGAAAATTGGTCTGGGATTTGATCTGGAACATTCCATCAGGCAGCTGTGAAATGTTGTCTACAGTTTGAAGTGACCTATCAGTGCCAGTACATATTAGAATTATATAAGTGATGTGCGTGAATTTATTATGAGGGTGCAACCCACCTTTTCTACAACCTCCTCCTCTTAATCTAGTACTAAGATCACACCAGAAGAGAGAAACTTTTTTTTTTTTTTTAATTTCCCATCATGGAAATGACACCGTAAATTTCTGTTTTTCAGGACGAAATGAACTTAGAGAAAACTACTGGCAGCTGTGACTGCAGGTTTTCTTCGAAAATGGCAGGGAAGTGAAAGGAATAACATAATTTGTGGAAAAATAAAAAGTTGTGTTGGTCTTTATATGCCAGTATTAAGAACAAAGGAAAGGAAATTGATGATGGTGATGAATGGTACCATTAATGACCGTCATATTGCCAGACAGTCAAGATGCGCACTACTCGTATGAACACAAAGTTATTATGTATAGAAAATGATTTTGCACAGAATTTGGGTTTCAGAACAACAGAAACTTCACCATCCTATTCTTACTGTATAACTACCAGCCATTTATTTGATGCTGCAGGATATCCATGTGTTAATGTAAAACTTTTTTTTCAATTGTCTCTCCCAGTATTTTGTACAGATCACCAGCGAGTTGTTGTAAGTGATGTACATAACAAAGTCTCATTTAAACAAACACCGTTGTCTTTGATATGTGTTGATTTTAACCATTTACTGTTTTACTTAATTGTTTTTTTACATACACATTTTTATCTGTTATAGTTTTTAGTCTCTTGTTTCAGAGTACTACTACTACATGATTTATTGTGCAAGCATCAAGCACTAATGAACAAATTTGAGATGCATCAACTTTTCCTATGTGCTTTTATTTCTGTACCTACATGAATTCCTCTGCGCTTTACAATTTTTGAGTGAAGGAGAATGTTCTTGAAGGCAACAGATTTATGTATTTTTATGCATTATAAGTTTGTTGCTTTCAGCAGTTAATCCCCTGGCACCAGAATTAAATACTGGTTGTGGTATGCAGAAGACAGATTTTGAATGTGAGCTGCAGAAGGGCAGATACATTTATAGGGCTTTTGACAACATTTTGAGCATCACCCTGCATGTTACATGTATTTAACATTCGCTGCCAGTGGGTTAAAATGTGGTTTGGCACGTTGCTGAGGTATGTTAATGTAGTCCTCAGAAATTTCGGAAAAGGTTTGCATAAAACATACAGTAGTACCATTCAGTATTTATAAATACAGCAGTGGTCACCTTGATCCTGTAACATCCTAACAGCAGAAGGCAACCATATTCCTAAGGGTTTTGCAGACTCTGCCACAGGTTTAACAGTATTCGCCCATCTTTTGTTTCAGATTCACACTCTGATAATGCCTTACTGGGCAAAACCATTTTATATTACCAGTAATGCTACAAAAGGTGCATGGTGCAGGTTTTGATCTCTGTTCATGTGTGTGTTTTGTGAGTAATACTGAAATTTGTTTTGATAATCAAGGCATAGTGAGAGAAAAGGGAACAGAAATTGTGCGGAGTTCAGTATATGACAATTTGGGTACAGGCTGGGAGCTTAGTACTGCAGTGTTTAAAAACATGCAGCTGCACAATACAACTTCACAGAATTCCGCATAATCACACGTCTCTGCAAATTGCAATGCTTCTAGTCTTTATGTACGTACATGTAATTGTTCTACCAGCATGCCAGCAGTTTATTTTATTCTCATCTTTTCAGTCATGGAAAGAAGGAAGTTAATGTTGACAAAGCACAGTCTATAATACTTTTAATTGAACTTTAAACTCTAGAGGAATGTTTATTTACACATTCTTATTGGTAAAAACATCTCTTCTTTTTCACAAAATGCAGTTTTCTTTTGATTTTCTTAAACAGTAAGGCAGTATATAAGTTCACAAGATATTTTCTTTGGTTCCTGTTAGTGGTTGGTTAGAATGTTCGCGCGTTGCTTTGATCGGCTATATTATGAGGGGAATCAAGAAGTTAGCTTATATTGTGAGTTTTTTTTTGGTGGGGGGGGG
>Ga0268261_10002215_pt1 | contig 13867 bp, 7 predicted proteins | sample TergutNc150P1_FD_190353 | JGI IMG/M metagenome (GOLD analysis project Ga0268261, IMG submission 190353) | Nasutitermes corniger P1 segment gut microbial community from laboratory colony in Florida, USA - Nc150 P1 (SPAdes) (version 2) | ecosystem: Host-associated > Arthropoda: Insects > Digestive... | reverse complement strand
ATATATATATATATATATATATATATATATATATATATGACACTAGTCGCCTAAGGGTTAACTTAACAAGTTTGTTGGATCTTACCATAATATGTAGGTTTTTTTAATAGGTTCGAAAGAAAAAATTTATATGGGTGTGAAATGTTTGCAGCAGAACTAACAGTATAATGATACAACAACCCCATTCTGTTTTGTGACCTTATTTTGGAAAGAAGTTAACATACATTTTTAAAAAACGTGATTGCAGTTTTTACGGAAATCATACGCTTTTCGAGAGTCTCACACTAAAACTGATGCATAAGTGATCACTAAAATAACTAAATTCATAGCGTTGGCCTGTTTATACGGAAGGTGTTAATAATTATTATGCACAAAAAATTACTTTTCTTTCCCACCCTCCACCGCCGAGGGAAGTCGAAGTTCCACACGAAGTTAAAAGGCTTCAGTTATGAGTTAGGTAGAATCAAATAATGGAAGGATTAGGTGAACATGATTAAGAACTTAAGCTCATTGAGATTAATTCCGTCATATTTTGCTTAGATTTCCTAGCTTACGGAGACTTTAACATAAGCAAACTTTTTTGCAGTTTTTCATCAGCCTGAAATTAAATAAATTTTTCTTGCCAGAGAATCGACAGAATCTCCGCAGCAGCAGTTGTAATGTAATTTTATATCTAAATAATTATAATATTCGGTCATATAATGTGTGTCTAGTTTGCAGTATTTTTTCCAGTTTGGGACTAATAAAAACTTGTACAGCAGCTTATTAAAGTTTCAAGTCCGCGTAATGTTTGTGCTCTTGCATTGCTCAAATTTTGAATGGGTGTGTTTGCCATACTTTCAATAATTACCTTAATTACGTCTCACGAAGCCTATTCCTTTCTTTTTTCGACATTGAACCTTCGAATTCATGCCTGTCAAATTGTCAGGTTTAGTGTAACTGGCCATAACTCGCAATTCCGTAGTTGCTTAGCAGTTATAAGCAACCCGCTTTGCATCGTTCTCTGTAAAATGAATTTGCATATATACAAAATTATTGACCTCAAAATATTTTGTATTTACACTGTTTTTTTTCGCGTTGAAGAACACCACTTGTGACTGTATGGGTCGTTGGTTGTTGAAATGTGCGTAATGACATCTTATAATAAACACCCTCACATTTCAGATAAGCATGCTAATGTGTTATGGGATTGGCATTCATAACAAAGTTACTTGACTCTTGTAAAATTGTACAGTGCGAAAGTGACTAGTCTATCCAGTGCTTCTCGATATACGAAAGAACCGTTCTTTATTTGAAGTTTCCATACTTCGTCCTCTTGTCTTCCTGGTAACAGTTGTATAGGTATGAAGCACTGGCGGAATGACACTGACGAGGGACAATTAAAGTAGTCGGAGAAGAAACTATCCCATTTCCACTTTTCCTCCACAAATTTCATGTGGACAGGCCCAGGATTGATCCGGGCGTTGGAGTGAGGGGTTAGAGTTTCTTAGCAGTAAACATACATGCCCATTACAAATCCTTTCCATATATGGAAATAGTAATACAGGTGCAGTTTCTTGAGATTCATAATTTGACCTACAAGTCTAAAGAAACTGTGTGAGTAATATTCAAATCTTCATAATTTCAAATTACGAGGTACAAATATATAGACAACACTTTGATTTAATGTGTCAACAAAGCTTTGTCGAAGACGTAAAGCATGTATAGCCCAATGAGATGCAGGCCTGTGAATTATAATGTATGTTAAGTATGTGGGGTTTGGAAAGAAGTGATTGTGCTGAGGCTTTTGTACACTTATAGAGAGACGCTGAAATGACTGTACGCTGAGGTTAGTCGACAGCCGTTAGGGACTCGAATATTTCCTTAACCCTTCGCCCGCTAACGTGGAGAATATGGCGAGCTCCTAATAATGCCAGCAGATGGGATTTAACTCGACGTTTAAAGGGTTAATAAATACCACAAATATTTTCTACCAAATCCTCCATGTCGAAGTCACTGTCATCGTATTATTTAGAAGTTTAAAACATTCTGGGATGTGACTCCGTGTCAAGTGGTAAATGTAGACCTTTCGGAGGAGACTGGGATATGAAAATGGAGATATCACAATTCTGTGCAATGCCGGTAACAGGAAGAGACCTGCTTATCCATCAGTACCTTGTGACTACCTCTGACCTCGTGTCGTATTATTTTATATTCGGCGAAATATTCGGCCCCTTAAATTTTTCAGTTGGCTTAGCGTTGTTAAAGAACCAAAGAACGGAACTTATTACGTGGTTTTGCAGTTATTAAAATCGGCCATAGGTTGCTGTGATCAGTTCTTATTCATTTCGTCTAAATGGGTTTAATTAAGTAGTTCATCAAGTGATTAGAAGCTGATAAATATTTTCTGATTAAATTGTGATGTAAATATAAGAGTAATTTGCAGTTATTTGCTCAGTACGATCTCTGACAGGGTTTTAATATTCAACATTATGCAAAAGTTCCGTAATAATTTCTGTAGAATATAAATGGAAGGGCTTTGTTCTGTTATTTCTTAACTTGGCACAAGAAACCAATAACCTTAGAGTAAACTTATTAATGGAAATTATAGCCTCATTATAAAAGTTCGTGAAAGTAAGAGACACACGTTTTGCTGAAAGAAAACAGACATGTATTGTGCAGTCTGACATCTCTTCAATGCTTAATTTTTTAAAATTCCTGGAATGGTGTTTCGACGCTATATCTTTTAAGTACATCGTTCTGAGTGACGCCCTAATGTAATTAAAATGTAACTTCCTCGCATACTCACCCCGAAGCGCCTGTCTTTCATTCTTCTGACAAATGAGAAATTTCTGCTCTCTACATGCACAGTATGTATACAAGTACACAAGAACCAGCGTTTTTATATCTTAACACATAGTGTTTTCTAGGAAGTACAATATTTGAAATATTTATCTGCGTTTTATTCTTTAATTCGAGGCAGAACAAAGGTTTTTACGTCTTCAGTTTTTATACATACGCTCACTAATCTCTTTATGAAATTCTGATTTGTCTTCGATCAGCCAAAGAACAGGAAGTGTCATACATGTTTTCGCAGGGAACTCACGAATTAAAACTTTTTTATCACAGAGTTAGTAGGATTCGGGATAGATAGGCTGGAGTACACAATGTGATGCAAGTTGAACCACCGACGAATTAAATAACTAGCTAGCTACCTAAGTAACTAACTAAATCCAAGGAGCAGAGTCCTTCCTGACAAGCTACCAGTTCCTCAGCTACTCAAGCAATTCTACTGATTTTAAGAAACTCGAAGGTTCCTTACCACATTAACAACAGCCCACCATCTGTACCAGTCCTGAGCCAGATCAATTCGGTCCATATCGCTTGACGATCCATTAGTACATTATCTTCCCATCTATGCCTAGGACGTCAGGGTGGTGGTCTTTCTTCAGGTCTCCCCACCAAAACACAATATGCACCCTTCCCGTTCCTCATACATGCCAGATGCCTCGCCCACCTCATTTTTCTCGATTTAATCACTCTACCAATATTTGGTGAGGTGTGCTGATCACAAAGCACCTCCTTACGTAGTCTTCTCAATTCTCCTGTTACCTCTTCCTTCTTGGACCCAAATATCTTCATCAGCAGCCTATGCTCGAGAAACCTCAACCTATGCTCCTCCCTGAATATGAGAGATGAAGCTTCACACCCATAAAAAACAACAGACAAAATTAGTGTTCTATATACCTTAACCTTCACATTTTTGGATAGCAAACTGGAAGACAAAAGATTCTGCACCGAATGCTAGCAAGCATTCCCCGACTTCATTCAGGTCTTATTGCAAGCCCTCCTGGTTTACCTGAACTTTCCTAATGACATATTTTAAAGTTGAAAACCAATGGCGCTAAAGCATCTCCTTGTTTGAAATCATTCTTAACATGAAACATGTTAAACAAGTGTTTCCTACGCTGTCACTGCCATAGGATTCATTTAGACGCATTTTTATTATACTTATTAGTCTGACAGGGATAACAAACTGAAAAAGAACATTATACAGGACCTCCCTCTTAACTGAAACATTGGCTTTCTTGAAGTCTATAAATATTTAATGTGTTGCCTCATTGTATTCACCTACGTATTACGAATAAGTATTTTTTCTGTAAATATCAAGGTTGGCTATGGGGTCCTGTCAGGTCCCTAATCAACGCCAAACACGACGTCTGTCCCCGAGTGTAATGCGGCTGACATGTGAAGCTGGCCCCTTATTCCAATTATTGCTTGAGGTTAAAAATTAGTGGAGCTATAACTCCAGTCCTCCAGAAAAATGTAAAATTTAGCACAGGGATATCTCTATCTATACATTTTACAATAAATGTTTTGGTGGAAGGGGACGTGACGTAATTCGGGTGTTGGTTACAGGGACTAAGATATGATGGATACCTCAGAGGGGACGAGGATGTAGAGACAGAACAAAACAATGACGGAAAATAACAAAGAATCTTAGGATTACCCACCTGTTCTTAGATTTTTTATATAATTGTTTAAGTGATTTTCATATAAAATCAATTGAGAAAGAGTAGGAATTTACGAATGATGACTTAATTAAGGAAATTTGTTGAGGTCTTTGTAAAAGTTAAAAGTTTTTCATGGAAAAAAAAGAAGAAACCACAGTACCCTAGAATTTCAAATCTCTAGAACAAAAATCAGGATCGATATTCACAATAACCTTCTCAATAAAACCACTGTCTTTAGGAATTTAAGTGCAAATTACCTTCACCTCCATATTCTTGTTAATGTGTTCTCGCAAAATACACTCCGCACTGGGTAGTCAGATTATGTATCAACAGTAACACTAAACCCTGCAATCCGAATTATAAATATTAAGGCTCTGGATTTTGTATGTGTATATTGATAGAACTAATCAGCTAAAGTTCGGTTTCTTTGTAGTATTTGTAATATCATGTAAACATTAGCTTTGATATACACGTGTTTTACGCGGTATATTACTTCAATTTCACCACAAACTTTAGATAGTACTAATGTTTATCTATGAAAAGGTCAGAATTTTTATTCTATGTAACACATATTGATAAAATGTGATTTATATTGAGGATGATTAGAAAAGTTCAAAATATTTCGTAGGACATGAATCTGTTGAATAGACATACACAGAAACTCTGTTTTGATGACACGTTATTGAATTTATGTGAATTGCAATTTTATTTTAATGTGTATTCAAAATGCTATCTAGAATTTAGCCGCTACGGACAAATCCCGTAACACGCGCGACAAATTCGACAGCGATTTTAGTTTAGGTCATTTGTTTGTTCTACAAATCAGAAGTACGCTTCTACTTATATTCACCCTGCCTTTGTCGCACAGAATATCTTCATGGATTTCTTATGCTTTTCATAAGATAGCGATTATGCCCTTATCCAGCAATAACCGACTTGTTTAGCTACCTGAAATCCAGCGTGCTTTGTATTAGGTAGACACTAAATTGTTAAATTCCCTTTATAGTAACTTTGAGGTGAGACATCCCCGTTGTGTGATACAAATATCATAAAATGAAATAAAAATAGCAGTCAGAACACAACTAAAGGTATGTTAGCCAAGATGAGGTCGGGCTAAGTGAACTACATCTTTCGGGCTTCTATAGCGGCCATCATCAGGTTACAGTCACTGCTTATAAGCATATTTGCGTACCTCTTATAATTATAAGAGGTACGCAAATATGCTAAATGTAGGTTGATGATGAGATCTCATTCATCTAACAACTACAATCTAGTCTAATTAATCTGAAGCACATAGTATTTTCATACTGGAAATGTGTAAATTTTATCAAACACTAAGGACGTTAATCAACCGCTCGATTAATTACTTCCTGTCAAGAGAAATCATTACTTCCATCTTCACGGTATTTTGAAGTTACCGCTGCCCGTTTGTTTGCTGTCTTACAATTTACCTGATGAAAATCAGGAAAAATAACTCTTTTCTGAAATGTGAGGCAGTCTGAGGTGGTTGAAATTTACAAACGTTAAGGACAAAACGACTGCCGTCATATTTAGGGTAAAACTACCATAAATACCATAAGTACCAGTTTGTTTCTCTTCTTCTTAATTGCTTAAAGCACCACGGCTTCTCATCTATGCATAAATCGCCGACTTTAAAATACAGTATTCATACTTGTATGTATGTTAATTTTCCAAAACAATATGTTTATTTGTTTCGTATCGTTATCGGAGCAAACTGCCATTAATCCCATAAACAACATTAATACATAAGCCTTAATAATTAAGAAGCGGAATGTTTTCTATGACATAGGGACTGTGCCCTGGAATACTTTGGCTTCCAAGGCTAACAAAATGAATACTTTTCTTACAGCTGCATTGTATTTGTGATCAAGTATCATACCATTGCTCCCAGAAAGCGCATTTCTTTTGCTTTCATTGCCTTGTTACTTTTGTGCTAATATGGAAGTCTATATTTCTTCCGTCCTGCTTCACATACTTAACAAGTCTGTCCTTAAACAGAAAGAGCCATATCAAGTCACATCTTTATCTTATCGATAACAGCTGAAATCTTCGACGTAAAACGAAACATTATTCACTGTCGATGTGAAACAACTTAATTCTGACAAAGAATGGATTTGTTAATTAAAAGCGTTTGCCAAGAAATAGAATAGACTTTGAGAATTTTCTGAAGTTTACATTTATCTGGTGTCTTTGTATGGCTAGGAATCCCCTCAACTTGCCACGTGCCGATCTAAGACTATATATATCTTGATATTCAGCAACCAATGCTTCCACGCGTCCTGTAATTCGCGCATGAATCTAGTTCATCAAAACTAGAGTAAAAAGTTACCATCAACAGAGTTCTGAACTGTGTGAGACGCATGTTACTTCACAGGCCACTCAGATTCACTGTGTTTGACTACCTTACTTCTGTACTTGTTACGCACGCTGTGTCTTTTGAAAGCTTTCCTCGCTCTGGTCTTAATTTCACAGATTTTGCATGTTCATTTGTTTACAGACTAGAGTATACCACGTACAGGAATATAAACACATAGAAATATGACTTTAAGTTTCTGTGGAATAACATTACGCCTTGATTGACTGTGCTTCCGTTTCAGTCATGAACGTAAATTACTTGCATCATAAAAGGCGTGAAGTTTACTTGTGTGTCAGTCAGTATTGCGGCCTTGACTATTGCCAGAAAATGTTGCTTTATGTGCCCATTCATTAACGTTGAGATTATAGATTACGTCTCAAAAGTTGTGGTGTATAACGATGTGGTTAAGGATGGGGATTTTAGTCCAAACCTTCACTAGTAACAATAAGGAATCAAAGAGAGAAGTCGGTTGGCAAATCAAATTTTAGATATTTCACATAACAAACGTTAAAAGAAAGTATAGAACACAAGAAATTGCCTCGCCATTGCTCAGGTTTTCAGCTGCCAGCTGCTCACAGCGGAGGCCTAGGTTTGATTGCAGAACTTGTGAAATTTGTAATGGACAAAATGGCACTGAAACAGTTTTCATTTTTCCCAGTCAGTAATATTCCACACATTCTCGATACCTACACTATATTTTTCCATCTACCATCGACGCTATATTATGTTAATAAATTATGGCGTTGCTGAATAAAACCGTTATTAATAATAATAATAAAAATAATAATAATAATAATAATAATAATAATAATCCAAGTATGGGATAACAATACAAAGACATGTGACTCTTCATATCATTAGATGTTCTGCAATGTACAAATCCATGCTTGACAGGTTGTGAGTGCGAAACACTTGAATGCATATTATCGAAGCAGCTGGTGTTAGTAGTTGTGCTCCTTAATTTTATTCGGGGGATATCGGAATAGAAATTCGAATGAGACGTCGTTTATTCTGACTGTGGTGCATTGTGGTTTCCTTCAGTACGTCGTGGCAACTGACAGACCACGACCAACACACGCTACATTCTTTTCCAGTTCACCATTCATGAATTTATAACATTCGTCACTACAGTCAGTTGCTGACAGCGTCGTATAGCAACTAACTCGAATGCACTCATTGCATAGCTTGTTGGACCTGCGTTCAGTTATGATCTTCTATAATCTGCCCCATTATCCCGAAGCCATTCCAGCAAAGATGTACATGATAATCCACGATATCTTTAGGCAACAAGCAGCAACAGTGCATTATAATGGGCTATTAAATTTTGCCTTTCACACCGTTCATGATCAATCACCTATTCAATTACTGTAGCTAGAAGCCACACAGGAGAATGGAGTACATATGGTCCCAGACACGGACTTCTCTGAATCACGAGTGACGTAATTTAGATTTATATTCTTCCTTATGACTACTTTTAACTTGCAGTTCCTTAAGATAAAGAGAGAGCTGTGCCTATGTGAAAAGTATATTGAGGGAATTCAGGTGAAGCCATACCCACTCTTAATTAACAGACGAATCTGCGATAATTCACTCATTATAGAAACTTAGCTATGGATTGGACGAATGGGAAAACGGAGATCGATTCCCAGATACTGCGGAGAGCTTTCTGTCCTCCACCATCTCTCGATCGACGATGGGTGCCGCTGGTAATGCGGTCATACGTGAAGTTCCACTAGTTCTTTGTTTTATTTTAATTGTTTGGCGCTTAGTTATGGAGAGATGCAATTTTACCTTGTTAGAATATGACTGGTTTAATTGACACCACTTCCAATATATCCCAAGCAAAAGAGCCACTAATATCAAAAGTGGGTCACAAGGAAATGCCTGAGGATCACGGACCCAGGACGAATCGAGAACATCATAGATATGAAGCAGTACTACATTTCATAGGACTACTTTAAACGGACCCTTGTCTAAGCAATGCAAGATTTCTAAGTCAGAAACAATTTGGATCGGATTAGGAAGTTGTATTTTCTAAACAGGACCGTAATAAAGTCCCGCTGAAAAATTACATAATTCTTAGAAAATCTGGAAATTCGGGACATCAAATTCAGTGGAACTCCTGAAGATGCAGAGTTCTGGTGCGGTGGAGCCAGTCGTGGAGGGTGTGGCCAGTGGATCACGTTGCTGTCGGCAGCTACCTGTCTACGGCTTTCATAACAAGAATGGAACAGCTCCTGAGTTACACTCAAGGAAAAAGTTGTAGGAATCATTATCAATGGAGCACGTAGCAAATATGTGAACGTTCCGTTAAAGAGCTACTCTGTTTATGCAAGAAATATTGTCACGTGGATGCGTGGTCAGAAGTGTGGGTGTAGTCTTGGATCATTGGCTTGAATCACCTTGGAAGTACGTTGTGAGGTGATTTTTATGCTGTCCTGTGTAAATACAAACATTCCTATAGGTCGACTTCACGTCTGTTTGCAGGTGCAGACGCAATTCTGCACTGACAGTGGCCTAAGGGTTAATCTGCTTCGTTATGGCTTATTTAACAATGATGTTTGTACCTCAGACTACTAACTTTGAATGTTACAATGATACGTAAATAAAGGATTGCAGAGAACATTTAAGAAGAGGAATAAACTTAATTTGAGGGACACAGGAACTCACAATCAAATCAGCCTGACCCGTCATCGGGCCCAGATTTTATCCCTTCTCCTTATGTGACTTACGGGAGATGTGTAATTAGCTTTTATTATATCAAGCCATGTGGTTAGCTCTTATATCGATTCCAAGTCTCCTCAGTCATACACCACATATGTTTTCCTACACGTAGCTTTTTTACCCTGAAGAAGTATACAGCCAGTTAATCCGAAGCGTCGATGCAGATCTACTAGATACCAGACGTCACATTCCAAAGCACATTCGTATTTATTATATCACTTGTTTAAATGTTCAATATCCATACGATATTCGTGTTTCTGTTAAATATTTTTGTTTTTATGTGTAATTAATGTAAGTGCAGGGGAAGCTTGGTCATTCAACTACTAATCGATGGCAGCGAAGGCGAACAATTAACACGAATACCACAGAGCCACGCACAAAGAAATGTGCCTAGAAGAATGACGTTTCTCTCAAACACAAGGACAAAAAATGAAATATTAATTTACATGTGTATAAATGCGAAGGAATAAACATTCGTTTTTGAGTACAGAAAGTTCCGCAGTTATATTTTGTTATGGGGTCTTGGCAAATTTAGCCACCCGAGGGTTGCGATTTGAATGAGTTCAATTCAATATCTGTTAGGTACTAAACTTCCCTTTCCTCTTCCACTTTAAAAATGTTTCTAAACCGAGCCCCTCTCAAGCCGCGTTCTCACGGTTGGTGAATTTCACAGATGTTTCAATAACTGTGCACTGAACAAGGAGTAAAATGAGTAATTTTTGTAGAATTAATGGCAAATATTCTCAATCATGTAAACTTGCCATTGTTTGCCTGATAATTGTAATTGCTTTCCCACGATTCATGTACTTGGCCACTCGACGGAACGAACGAGTATGACTGTCCATTTATTTTTTGGGCGAGTATAAAAGAGTCGTGAAGAGGCGGCTCTCGACTTGATGTGAAAATACGTATGCATAATTTCTTCGTCTAGAGTCGCATTTACAAAATGTCGGTGGGAAACCGACAGATAGCCAGTAAGTGGAATTTTATCGTTTCCAAGGTGTGGCAAATATTCAAAAGCGACACGATTTTGTCAAATATAGGCATACAATGTTAACGAAGTGCAGTGTGCCTCTCCCTTGGAAATAAAACATCTGGAACGTGAAACCGTAAAATCTCGCTCCCATCAAGTATCCAAAGTAAGAATTGTGGTGTCTTTCTTCTCCTGTACGTCAGCACGCCTTCTATAGGAACAGGAGCGACTTCACACTCTTTATTCTTACCTAAAATTTATTTATAATTTGGAGAACATTGTCCCAGGTCTGATCCCTGTTATATGGTGTAGGGTAATTTAGCCAACTCTAGCCTAATCATTTAGAATCCCAACAGAAGAAACACCGGGCAGATTACGGTTGACTGGATTGTATTTTATTCAAACAAGCTTGATCAGAAGTCAAATTATGTCTCGAGAATTAAGAAGTGCTACAAAGTCATAGGAAGAGACTATTTCTGGGACACTGCTATAGGTGTGGGGATGCTATTAAATTGTTTATACAGATTAGGGTGTGAAAGATGTTGAACTGATTTAGGTTAGGGTGAAGTGGCAGAGTTTGTTGGCAGTATAGAGCTTGGTTCCATGCAAACAAGGACTTCATACCTGAATTTTGATGTTTGTTTGACTCTGAACATGGAGGCAGGTGGTTTCTTCAGAATGTTAGTGCCTATATATAAAACTAAATGGGGTCACATCTACGAAGACGGTAATCTTTATATTCACCACCGTGATAGTCTGACAGTTCATAAAAAATTAATATTTTCTGTGAAAATGGAATTTTGAAATGCCTTCAGGCACATAAGCCTATCATTAGACCTTATGCTGAAATTCTGTCTCGATTTATACTCTGTAGAACACAACGTTTGCATTAGAGTGCCCATTATGAGGGTTCAGGTAAACCAGGTTGGCTTGAAATTAAATGGTACACATCAGCGTTTGGTGTGTGCTGATGATGTTAATATATTCAGCGGAAGCGTACATACTATAAAGAAAAACATAGAAGGTTTGATACGAGTTGCTAGTAAGGAGATTGGGCTAGAAGTAGATGTTGATAAAACTAAGGACACAGTCATGTCTCGAGATCAAAAATCAGGACAAAATCACAATTTAAAGACTGGTCATAGTTCCTTTGAAAGGGTGGAAGAGTTCAAATATTTGAGAACAAACTTAACGAATCAAAATTCTATTCAAGAAATTGAGAGCAGATATAAGTCAGAGAACGCTCGCTGTCATTCGATGCAGAATCGCTGGTCTTACAGTTTGCTAGACAAAGACAAAGATTAAGATATACAGAACTATAATTTTTCCCGTTGTTTTTTATTGGTGTGAAACTTGGTCGTTTACAACGAGGGAGGAATGTAGTCTGAGGATGTTTGAGAATAGGGTGCTGAGAAGAATATTTGGGCCTAAGAGGGACGAGAAAACAGGAGAGTGGATAAAACTACATAATGAGGAGCTTAATTATCTTTACTCCTCACCAAATTATATTCGTCTGATCAAATCGAGAAGATTGAGATAGGCGGGGCATGTAGCGCATATGGGAGGAGAGGAGAGGTTTATACAGGGCTTTGGTGGGGAAATCTGAGGAAACGAGGCCACTTGGAAGACCCAGACGTAGATGGGAGTATAATATTAAGATGGATTTTCAGAAAGTGGGATGGGGGGGTGGACTGGATTGATCTGACTCAGGATAGGGACAGGTAAATGCGGTAATAAACATGCGGGTTCCATAAAATGCAGGAAATTTCTTGACTAACTGAGAAGTGGTTAGGTTCTCAACAAGGTTTCTGCTCCATGGAGTAAGTAAGTCAGTAAGTAAGCAAGTAGGTATTTGAGTGAGTAAGTAAGAACACACAGTTGCCTTGAATAACGTATAAAATATTGGATCGAACCTGATCGGAAATATATTGCACATCTGTTCTGCAGCTAATAGTATTAATGATGCTGAGAACACTTGTTGCTCTACATGCTATATTTCAGACTTCCTTTGCACGGTGTAGTTGAGGTCTTCGCTCTTCTGACAGAATGCGTATCGTAAGTTTGAGTTTGCTTACCGACGTTTCTGGACAGCTTATCGGTCACATATTCAAATCAGTCATCTCAAGAATAATTCCTTTACTGTGTCGCGTAACATCTTCAGCGAGCGAAGGATTTAATAGTAAGTTTAAGTTAATACTATCTTCGGTGTTTCTAGAAAAAAAGTCCCATTGAGGCAGAACATCGCGAACTTCAGGTCCAAATGACTTCTTGCCCATACGGCTCTTTTATCAAACACTCTACAAAAAATAAATACTACACGCTAGGTCAGTTCAGAGCGAGATATAAACCATTTTACTTTTAATTCGCCTGGTATGCCGGTCAACATACACGTATCTTGAAACTTGAAGTGCTCGGTCATGCAAATATTTCTGGTAGAAAAGGAGTGACGTACAGCACCATTTGTACAGAAAACAGAAATTACAAAGCGCTGAAGATTTATTGTCTCTGAACTGTGACCCCGGATCTGATAGACCTTCATAGTCTATACTCTATCGTAGGAACATTTTCCTACAACTCCTTCTATTACTGTAGGTCAGGAAGAGGGTCTCAGAACACCAACATAGATGAGCGTTCAAGTCTGTAATTTTATTGCCAGACTTAAGAATTTGATTATGGGTGTTGGATAGTTATTAGAAACATAAGAATATGCTTTGACAACAGGATTCTAGTCATTACTCTGTAAAGGGCGACAACCATATACGAAGGAACTTTATAATTCAAAATCTTTGCGTATTATTAAGAAGGCAATAGAGTTTATAAGGTTAATGTGAGCAAGATATTATTTGTGTGAGGGAAATTCCCAGCTTTCATCTAATACGAATGCTTGTTGCTGTTTTCACAAAAGCCCACCATTGAACCACCTCTTGAACCACTAAACATATCAGATTTTACTCACTTTGAGTGTGATTTTGATAATAACCCCCAGACGCGCCTACGTCGTTTTTTCTCTCTCCACGTGATGTTTTTCAGTAAAAATGAAACGCATTACCACCGCCGTTGAGTTAGAATGAACTACTGAATATGTGGCATGATTACACCAATTGGTCTAGTTTCATATTGTGAGTACTTCCTTGACACACATGGAAGGCACCAGGAGATCGGAGTCGACATCCGTTGGACTACATACTCGTGAAACATCGATTTAGAAACAGTGTGAAAGATGTGCAGACACTGCCTAGGGCAGATATCGACTCGGACCACAACTTACTAGTTGCCAAGATCTGCACCAGATTGAAGAAA
>Ga0268261_10002214_pt1 | contig 13870 bp, 11 predicted proteins | sample TergutNc150P1_FD_190353 | JGI IMG/M metagenome (GOLD analysis project Ga0268261, IMG submission 190353) | Nasutitermes corniger P1 segment gut microbial community from laboratory colony in Florida, USA - Nc150 P1 (SPAdes) (version 2) | ecosystem: Host-associated > Arthropoda: Insects >... | reverse complement strand
CGCTTGGCGCCACCTTTCCCAAGACCTTTACCCCCTTTTCCTCGTCCAGTCATGATGTTGCTCAGCTGAAGACTCAATGCAGAATGATTCAAAATTTTCTTCACCGGCACATTTTATGGAACAACCCCATTTTAATTGACCAATCGCATGAAGCAATGGGCGTGACGAGACCTGCGCCCCCATTTCCTGAAAACTAACCAATGGCGTGATGTTAGTGGCGACGAGAAGTGCTTTATAAAGAAGCCGTTTTGTAAAATTTTGTACATTTCAAGAATTCAGTGTCTTGTGTTGCAACAGGGATGGCTCGTACTAAGCAGACTGCACGGAAGTCTACTGGAGGTAAGGCTCCAAGGAAGCAGCTTGCTACCAAAGCTGCACGAAAGAGTGCTCCTGCAACGGGAGGTGTAAAGAAACCTCATCGTTACAGGCCTGGCACAGTTGCTCTTCGTGAGATTCGTCGGTATCAGAAGAGCACAGAACTGCTGATCCGTAAGCTCCCTTTCCAGCGACTTGTTCGCGAGATTGCTCAGGACTTCAAGACTGACCTGCGGTTCCAGAGCTCTGCCGTGATGGCTTTGCAGGAGGCTAGTGAGGCTTACCTGGTTGGCCTGTTCGAAGATACCAACTTGTGCGCGATCCATGCTAAGAGGGTGACAATTATGCCCAAGGATATCCAACTTGCCAGACGTATTCGAGGAGAGCGAGCTTAAATTTAAAGATTAAACGGCCCTTTTCAGGGCCAATACATACAGTAGAGGAGTAATTTTATTCCAGAACGTGTTCATGATTATGTTGAAGTGCTATTCTGGATTCTTTATTCCTATCAAAAACTTTTCATTGCAATGTCCCTTTGAGGTTTTTGTTTTGGTATCCCGTGTGCCGCGACCTGACGTCTTGCACTGACGATTAACTAGTCCCACCACAGCGGAAGATTTCAATTCCTCATTCATTTTTTGTCATCAATCTATTATATCCACAGCTATTACAGGAATCTGTCGGATGCACTATTTCTGTTCGCAAGCATGGGTTGTTCTGATTTATATGCAGGAATAGGTGCATGAAAATATGACCGTCTTATCTTCTGGACACAACATTCACACTCGTTCATGTTTTTATCATCTTTGCTTTATTATTATCTCCGTCGAAGCACTTCCTTATGCAAACTGCACAAACCTGTCAGTTATAAACACTATATTTCAGCTTTCCTGTATAACTAACAATAATCGCCGTACGTCACTACCTGTCAATTTTCTTTGTTTGCAGAGTAGTGTCGCTCAACATTTCAGCATCCGAATCTGTTAGTGGGTATGGCTGTCGTGTGTTCAGAGTAGCGCATTTTGTATGGGCCCAATATAACAAATTTTAATGGTTTTGTAAGTTTCCCACTGAAATACACCCATTTTCTGGGAATTAAAAACGGCTTGGAAGAGGCTAATAATATAATCTGTGTCTGAAGGGTGATCATTTTCGCAGCCGTACAGTAGTTCATCCTGTGTACAAAAATAATGACCTGGTTGAAGAAAATATCGAGCTTTTCAAGAAGCATCATTTACTACCTGCACATCTCACAGTCCGAAGTGCGAGATCCAGATGATTGCATAGGTCACGATATCAATTTGTAACTTTTTATAGCGTACTCCAAAAAGGACCGTAAGAGAAGACTGTATGACTGCGTAACCTTCAGTACTAACGTTAGTAGGACATGCCACACTGCTAACACGCTGACATACCGCATCACAGAATGATATTGCTCGAGGTCATTACTAAATGGGTGACTGCCTCAAGACGCTACGTGCATTCGGGATACCGACTGAAAATAAATCTGTTGCATTGATTGGATTGATTCAGTTCTTGAGCCTTTAGTCGTTTGAGCTGGAGTAAGTTGCTGTTTGGCTCACTGAAAACACTAGAATTAATGGGAGAGAGAGGAAGGAGAGCTGCTTTTACCGGTGTGCTACCTCTAACCCACCTGTGGATCAGAATTTGGTTAAGTGGATGGGCATTTTTCGAGGATAGCGCATTAGCTGGGTGGATGCATCAAAATACCACGGATTTACTTAACTTCCTATAAAGTTTCCTTTGTAGGAAACGGCATCTCAATTCGTGGCCCACTTGCAAAAAAAATGTGAAGTAATGTGAAACTAAAGTAAACTATTCCAAATTCCGAATTATTAACGGGTTATATAGAGAAGGCAAAGCGATTATTGGTGTAACTTCAAAAACTGTAACTTCTCCCTTTGTTGTATTATTCATGTAAATTGTTAACCTTGTTAGATTTTTACTTTCTATTTTTATTAAACCCTTTAGCTTTACATTACTTAAACTGTGCGTTTGGCATTTACACCACGATTAAATTGTGATATTCCTAAGACCTTAAGTTGACCGCGATTAGAAACTGAAGTAGTTGATTTCTCCTTGAGATCTAAAGTGATAGTTTTAGTAGATTTCTATTACTGTGTAAAAGTCTATAATCTACTCGGTGGCAGTCTACCTGTGAATTGAAAGTCGAATATCGTAAAATTAGAACCCTCGTCATCCCCAACAGTGTCCCCATAGTCAGTCAAGAGCAACAGCTATGCTACCGCTGGGGGGGCGCTAAAGTTGTGATATTTCATAACTTTACATTCCGAACGCAGTTCAAAAATCTCTTTACCTTCTTCGTTTGAAAACCAGCAGCTTGCTTATATAAACGTAAACGCTTTATATTATAGTTTTATATCTACAGCAGAACCATTTCCACATAAAAAGAAACGCCATCAGTGTCAAACACTGCTGCAATTATGGATATTCTATCGGTATTAAGATTCTAAAATTCAAATCGTAAAAAATGAGTGCCTTTTTACTTTCAACTGAGGAAAATTAATATGATCGCGTAGTACAAACTTTGAAACCCATAACGTCTGATCGCTAAATACACATCTGGTACCATCGTTAACAAAATTCCACTAACAGTGTGCACATACACGTACGAGTAAACAGAATGTGATACAGCAACAATCGCGGGAACACCAATACCCCGAACAAATGCAACTGATTGTATAGCAAATAATCATGTAAATTTACTTTTTAAAACACCACTTGAGTGGAAGTGGGGCAATCAAAGCATTCCATTGCAAAACTTAGAATTTTTAAAATAGTAAATAGAGGGTTTAATTTGATGTTATACCGGGATTAAAAAAAATATGACTTTCGGCTCTTACCAGTGTGCTGCAAATCATTCAGCAACAGTAAGCCGTTATTAAATTTTAATTTCCACTTTCTCTTCCGGCTTTTACAGTTAAATGTACCCCATATATGTAGTGAAAATGAAGTCCTTGAAGACACACACACAAAACAGTGTTCATTTGTAATAAGTTCAGGAAATACGAAGAATATTCATATATGATAAATATACAGTATACAGCAATTCTAATACAGAGTGGTTTAAAAATGTCAGCAGTCCATGCTTCAAAACAACTGACTGTTCAGCCTAACAACTTACTGTTTTTGTTGTGTGCAGTCATTGAGAATAACTCAGGCCAAGGTGTACAACAGGTTAGGTGCTTCTTAGACTGAAAACAGAAATATCGCGATTCTGAAACCTACTTGTTTAAAATATTTTAAAACGGACAAAGTCCCCCAAATAATATTTGTGTCAGTTAAATTCAGTTGTGCTGTGTTCTGTCTTTTGTTTTGTTCACCTTCGAAGATGGGACAGACAGGATGTCCCAAAATGTCGGTAAGGAATTACCACTCTACACTGAGAAATATTCCAGAAGAGTGCAGACCTCACTTGATGATTTTTGATGCAGGCCTTTGTTTGGCTCTGCATGGTCTGGTTTAGAGTGATCCTGTTTGGCACAGTCTGGTTCAGCACTTCGTACACGGATTTAAGACGACCTGACATATTGAAGTGCCCAATTTCAGGAAAAATCCTCATCTTGCATTAGAGTAAAAACGGTATTATGTAAGTATGTATGAATGTATTTATTTATTTATGTATGTATGTAAGAAACAGAAGACGAACTTTCTGTAATGCAGCTCTGTCCAACTTTCTGGTGATACTGAGTTCACTGCACACTTTTCTAATAGATTCCATTTTGTGTTTAGACAACTGTGAATTTCCAGATGCAGATGTTCATGTCCTCATCTTTTTATGCTCTTGTCTTCTTGAAAGCCAAAGTATATCCATACTTTCAAATGGGATTGTCATCAGACTTTTTTGTCTGTTTGACAAGTGCCTGAGACTTGGGTTCTGCAAGTGCATGAGAATGTGGGCTAATAATACCAAGCTCTTGAGCTTGTTGTAATTTGCTACGATTCTCTTTGATAAAAATGTTATGTTTAGAATGGTATTATAGAATGCACGCTCCTGTGGGTTTCATCTGCAGAGTTGCTGAACCAGATTACAAAGATCATTGTTATGGCATGATGGAAACTGAGGATAGGAATCTGCAATAATCTTCACAATAAGGTCTTCATATTTCCTGCCAGATGCTCATCATTGCAGCCACTTCATAAAGTATGCATCCTAGGTTCCATATGCCACTCCCATCATTATATGGCTTGTTTTCATAAATTTCAGGTGTAAGGTAATGTGGTGTTCCATTGTATGTTTCTGCAAGGTCAACTGCATTCCTCAAAATTCTGTATTTGCAGTCACTTAGTTTGACATTACCTTTAGTGAGGAAAGTATTCTGGGACTTTACTTCCCATTGAACAACCGTTGAACATGTTGAGGGCAAGGGGTATCTGGACGAACCAACTACACGTGGATCTTGTACAAAGTAACATCCCTGGTTAGCATAATCTCAAATCATATGATAGGTATAGATCTGCACATTCATATAATATTTTGCATTAAAATAAAAAATGAATACATAAGTTAATAGGCATTGAACTACTTATCTACATGAATTACATTTTCGTAAGTAATAATATTAGTTCATATCAGTAACAGTAAAAATTTGCGTTACCCTATTAATACTTTTGCATGCTGCAATAAACTTTACAAATGCTTGTCAGATACCATACACTTTATTACCATCACTTAACACAGAGATATAAAAACATGTTTTACATCCATGGGTAGATCATTAATGTACATAATACAAGTATAATAGTAAAGGTCCTAATTCAGAACATTTTCACACTAATATGATCACAGCTTTAATTGTGTAAATAAATTGTTCAAAGTAAAATTACTTTCCATAAATGTTAACAACTCATTACATAGAATTTAAAACCAAAACAAGTCCACACTTGACATAAACATTGTTTGCAATGATAATCTAATAACATATCTTGCTAATATTAAGTTTTTGCTCATATATATATATATATATATATATATATATATATATATATATATATATATATATATATATATGAATCATTAACTGGTGTTGCATATCAAACATATTATCCCAAAACTGAGTTCAGCATGCTACATAATGAGTACTAAACTATTCATGTCTCTCAAAACTGTGGAAAATATTTGCTATTCTCATTTTAATACAATCATAAGTTATGGCTTACCTTTTTGGGGAAACTCGCCCCATAGTCCAAAAATATTCAAAATGCAAAAAAGGATAACTACAAATATGATAGATTGTAAAAGTAGGGTCTCATGTAGGAATCTGTTCAGAAGGTTCTAATTGTACATTTCATATCTCATTACATACTTTCACTCATGCTTCTTGTAGTTAAAAACAAGTCATTTATTTTGAATTCAGAGAATCATACTAAAAAGTACAAGATAACTCGATAACTTTTATCAGCCCATAACTAATCTGAGTATATACCAAAGGGGAGTGCATTATATGGGCCTTAAGATGTTCAATAATCTTCCTCCATACATTAAAGAGATATCCAATAATGTTAAGAAATTTGAAATTTGTTTAAAACAATTCCTACATTTACATCCTTTTTACTTCATAGAAGAACATTTTCAACATAAATCTGTAACATGATAATGTGCCATTAAGAGTCTTTAATAAAACCGTTTACTTAAAATGTAGTCTTAACACCTACATTTATTGTCAGTAAATCTAATAAAAAATAAGTAACATTTGTCACCTTAATGGTATTTACATGCTTATAATTGCTATCAGTATTCATTTTGCTACAATTTGCTGGTTGTATGTATCTGACTTTTTCTTCTGTTTGTAACTTAGCCATATCTTCCTATGCCTTTCTCATTACACAGTGGTTTGTCCTGTTAGTATTAGCCATCATTCATATACTTGACTTGGAATCAATTTCTGTTTGATTTCATATATTTTTATAATTTCACATAATGTACTGCTCTTAATATGTTCTATATCTTACTTATTGTTAATTAAAATATTAAATATATTGAATACAATGTAATAGCGGGCCTAACACAGAGTCTTGTGTTACTCCATGCTTCACCATTTCCTGAGCAGAAAAATAAATTTGGTCTTTATTAATACTGGGGTTTTGTTCTTTGTCTCCTATTTGGTAGGTAAGATTTAAAACAGTTGGGGATGATTCCTGTATCCATAACATTTAAATTTTGCTATCAGAACATCACAATGGACACAGTCAAAAGATTTAGTTAGGTCACAGAAGATTCCACCAATGTAAATTTTCTAGTTCCAAGCCATTCCTATATTATCTATAAGAGACACAGTCACGTGTTTTGTTGCGAGAACTTTCCTGAATCCATATTGTTCAGTATCCAGTATATTGTTAGCCTGTAAGAGTTGATTTAATTGATTATTCAAAAATTTTCAAAACCACTGGTAATAAAGAAATCGGTCTGTAATTACCATATTTGATACATCGCCGTTCATATGCAAGGGAATTAAAATAGCATATTTTAGTCATTCAGGAAAAACCATTGATATAGATTTTTTAAAAATAAAAGCATGAGGCTTACTAATTGGATTTCCACATAATTTTCACATTTTAGTTAAGATCCCATCATAACCAAATGAATTCTCAGACTTTAGGGAACAGATTATAATTCTTATAACTCCTTCTGTAACAGGAACTACCTGCATGGGTGGAAATTCAGATGGAAAATATTTCTTTAAGAATGAAATAGGAGTATTGTTTTTGGCGATGTGTAAGTTTAGATTTTCAGTTATATTCAAAAAGTAAATATTTAAAGCCCCCCTTCTTGTTCAGGGGCCTGCCCTACGCTATCTACTTTGAAGGTAGGAGACACATGTTGGGAAGTTTGAGTTTTCCTTGTTAGATTTTCTTATAATTTTCCAGGTCACTTTAATCATATTTTCTGAATCTGCTATATTTTGTACCTCTCTGACAATTTTTCTTAATACAGAACAATAATGTTCGAATATGCTCTGAGAAAGTTACTGAAGATTCTTTAATATCGTGTTCTTGATACATCACTTCCCAAGTTTCTGTAAATAATAAATCTTGAAAAGTAACTAATTGTACATGTTGTGATAGGTCTTGTCTCAAATTTGGCTGACATTATTTTCTTTTTTTACAAAAAGAAACTAAGACTAAACACTGGCAACATGGTCTAATAAACCATTATATAAGGGTGAAATACTGCATAGATGTAATTGTGTATTATCAATGAGTGAGCTGTGGTTATTTTGAAATATTGAGGGGAAATTCACCTTGTGTATCATGTTATATGAACCCAATATTTGAGTTGTTTTTTCCTGCAGCTATCTGACAAGTTATCCATATCTACATCCCACAGATAACAAATTCAGTCCTAGGCCTGTATAGAGACATTAACATTATAAAATAGTCTCAAGAAATTGTGAAAATTTCCAGATGGAGATCTGTGCACACATGTGGGAACAACGACACGGCAGCGTATCCCCTTCCACTATCAGATGACATACACAGTAACCGTAACAGATTGACCAACCAAAGGTCTAACTGAGGGCGCCGACTTGCGGGAAGCGTAAATCGACGTCCCTCGATCTGTATACCCATTCCAGCGTTAACAGCATCGCTGGGCTCGAGAACAGACACCTAAACCTATAACATGGTTTGCGCTTACGCTAACGATTTCCGGTCAAGCTTAAAAACTTCGACGCTAGCATACTAAGATCCGAATGGGTCTATTTGGGGGGGGGGACTTTGGTTGGAAGGCTTCTGGGATTCGAACCCAGAGAGGTCAAACTGAAGTTAACGAGAGACTAACCGCCTAAGTATTAGCGTCTTATTTGGGAGGGGTGCGGGCCGTGCCCCGACTTCGCAAGTTATACCCTGGCATTTGCCCTACGACTGAGGAAAATCACGGAAAACCTTAGGGTAACCATGACGAGCTGTCGATCCTGAGTTCCCCATATCAGGGCACGCAGGTCGACACTTGGTCAGCCCAAGTGCCTTCCAAGCTCCTCAACTAACGGGTTCCCCACACCAGCTAACCTCGAGTTGAATCGCACAGTTAGGGATCTGATATGGTCGGAGAAGTAGGAGACTCCCAAATCGTCGTGAATTTATGTTACCAATGTACCAGGGTGCATTGGTTGCAATGCTAAGACACTTGGACTGCAGTACTTGAAGTTTCTTGATACGGGAGTGGGCGGCTGCCCTCCAAACGGGAAACGCATAGTCCATCATGGGACGGATGACCGGTTCTCCTATTCAGGAGAGATCCAAGCGTTCCCAGTCTCCGTGCCGCTTTCTTCCTCACCTGGTCGATATGCTTCACCAGTTAGGCCGTTTATCAAGGGTAACTCCAAGATAACGAGCGACGTCGACCCATTGGATTGGCTCCCCAAAGAGCTGTACTGCTCGGGGGTTCTGGATGCGCCTGCCGGTCTTGGCGAAGAGCATCGCGCAGCTCTTCGAGACATTGATGGCGATCCTCCATTCACTCAACCACCGTTCTAGGTCGCTGAGATAAGTATCCAGGTATTTGACGAGGAGCGCTGGCTGACGGAACGTGGCTATGATGGCCGTATCGTCCGCATAGAGCCAGCTCGTCCTGGCGGGAAGGCGAGGGCATATCGTCCACATACAGGCTGAATAGGACAGGGGAAATAATTCCACCCTGAGCTACGCCAGCCCGCATGCGACTGGTGGATGTGGCTGTTTGGAAGGACGCTTCGAACGTCCGTCCGTTTAGGTACGAAAATATAATTTTAACCGGCTACGAGGGGAAATTCAGGTTTGTGAGTTTGTAGAAGAGGCCTGCGACCCATACGGTATCGAAAGCCTTAGCCACATCAAGGAAAATTGCGCCGGTTAGTCTCTTCTTGTCAAACTTCCTGGATACTCTTTCCACAAGGCGGGCGAGCTGTAGCGCCGTTCTGTGTTTGGGTCTGAATCCAATCTGCTCGTCGCGCAGTAATCCACGTCCGCTCACTTCGTAGAAAATCCTGGAGCAGGATTTTCTCGAACAGTTTGCCAATCGTGTCTACTAGATATATGGGTAAATAAGATGAGGGCATCGCCGGGGCTTTCCCACGTTTCAGGATTGAAAACATGCGCGCGTCCTTCCAAGCCACCGTGAAATACTGCGTTCGGAGAATCGCGTTAAATAACACGACTAAGAGGCACACAATGCCCAGTAGAAGATGCTTCCGAGCCATGTTGGGAATACCATCTGGGTCTGGTGCCTTGCCGACCTTGAGACCCAGAATGACGTCTTGAACTTCCGTGGGGTTCGTCAGTTTGGGCTCACTTGCGGGCGCAAGAGTATGCCCGCATCGCCCCATTAACCAGCTCAATCACTGCCGGGAAGGAAGGATCGTTCACCGGCTGAAATTAAGCCTCCAAGACTGTCGGCAAGGGCTTCGAATTTCTCGGAGTCCGTGAGAGCTAGGCCCCCTGGTGTACCAAGGGAGGTGGAGTGGGGATTCTCATCAACCGTCTAGTCATCTTACACAGCGACTGGTCTTCTGGATCAAGGCTTTCTAGCCGGTCGTTTCTCCACTCGTTAAGCTGGGTGGTCTTAGACCTCTGTAGGCGGATGACCGCAGCTTTTAAAGCAGGGTCCCTCGTGATTTGCCACTCCCTCCTTAACCGGTTCTTCAAGCGTATTTCATCCTGGATATAAGCCGGTAATGGGAGCCGTGCGTCAGCACGTGGGCGACACTTGGGAGTGGAATCTGCCAGCGCTTTCGAGATAGCGCTTGTCAGTTCCTTGACACACGCGTCAATAACCCTCTCATCCGGTAGGTCAGGGTTGGGCGGCAGTCCACCTTCCAGGCAGGCCTGGAATTTCAGCCAGTCATTCTTCCTCAAATTCGGGTGGTCAGGTGGGCTAAGAAAGGAGGATCGACACTGCGTGTCGATCAGTATGGGTAAGTGATCCGAGCTCAGTGCGGAGCACGTGGTCAGGCACTGGGAAAACTAGGTCTCTCGTGATAACGATGTCTAGGACATCAGGGGTGGCAGAGGGGTTATATGGCACGGTGGTAGGAGTATTCGGCCCGTGGATGAGGCATGAATTCCTATCAGCATAATCACGCAAGTCTGCCCCTTTTCGTGATCAGCCTAGAATTCCACTCCACATGCTTGGCATTCAGGTCGCCCGACATAAGAACTGAAGACCGCCGCCAAGGCAGACAGGTCCGAGAAATTAGGGGACGGGTGGGTGACAGGCAAGCCGCCATGATTTTTACCGGGTTTGTAGCCAGCATGACCTGAATAGCGGTAGCTTCGAGTTGCTGCAGGCCCTGGACGGGTACAGCGTGATGAACTATACCGCGCGGGCCAGTATTGCTGTTCCGCCTCCTTCGGTTAACCGGTCACTGCGGTGACAAACAGTTTGCCAGCCGGAAGACTTCCCCTGACCTGAGGCGTGTCTAGGCCAACAGGCATATGTCGATGCCGTGCTGTCCGAGGAAGATATCCATTTCCTGCTTTCTGCCGCGGACACCGTCAGCATTCCAGCAAGCCAACCGCAAGGCTTTACTCCATTTCGCCCGTTTAGGTCGTGCTGCCATATTCGGCTACAAATAGGATGACGATGTTGAGTGCAGCCCGCGTGCGAGCTAGTCCAGAGGTGAGGGTTGGGATTGACGTGAGGAGTCTGCGAGTTCCACACGACTTGAGGGGGAGATTCTCAAAGAAATCGGAGAATTCGATGGGAGACTGGTTGGGTCGGGTGGGGGGGACCAGTTCCTTGGGAGTTTGCGAAGGCTGTCTAGGCTTCGTGGGTTTTTTGCTTTAGTCGCTGGGGCCTGTTTAGGGCCTACCGCGATTTCGCAGCCTAGCCCTTCTTTCTGATGGTTGCTACTTCGTTCCGAGTAGGACACGGAGTGAAGGACTAGGGGTGGGATTGGGAGAGGGTGAAGTTGCAGCCTTTATGACAGGGCCTCCACGGACTACGTGGTTCCAGTCTTGTCCAAACTCTCATGCTCGGCAGTCGCCTCCGGCCGGTGCGCCTTCGGGGCAACGGGAGGCTGGGTACACCACCCACCTTGCTGCGCACGACAGGCGCCCGCTTAACAAGCGCCGCCTTAGCCTCCTTCCACTTCGAACAGCCCCAGTAGTTGGCTGTGTGATTTCCTTCGCAGCTGCAGCACTTAAGCTGCTGCTGTGGGGAGGAGCACACCACTCAAAGGTGAGCCTCGCCACAAGCAACATACCGGGGTGCGTAGCCACAATACCGCTGTGTGGCCAAAGCGTTGACAGCGATTGCACTGCAGGGGTCCTCTCGGGGCGACGTACTTCTCCACCGAAACTCGCAAACCCCAGAGCTCGGGTAGAGAGCGCACTTTCGCCACTTCTGGCCCCGCGCTACCGTCACAAAAAGGTGAGGTGTTAGGGGATGGGCTTTGGCGGCTTCCTAGTCACGGCGGCCCTAGCTGCAAGACTCCCTGGACAGATGCCCAGACACTCAAACTCCTCCCGGACGTTTTAAGTCATGTCTGCAAATGTTCTTGACCAGCAGCCGTACACAGCGGTCCTCCGGGAGGGAGAAAGTGTGAAAACTCACACCCTTGCTCCCGTCAATGGACCGCAGTGCACTGACCATGGCTCTGAAGTCTTCAGCAGTTCGAGGAACAAGCATAAGATTTCCCCTTTCATCTGGGTTGACACCCAACTCTGACACGAGGCCCGTAACCATGACAGGAAGCCGCGCGTGTCCGTCACTCCTGTGACGTAAAAAGGGTCTTGTTTTGCCGCTCACCTATGGGGGCCGCACGGCTTGTAACCACTTGGCCGTTTGTAGTGGCGCCGTCAGGCATACCACACAGCGGTCCGGACACGTCTCCAAGAGACATGCGCCTAATGGCTATCTCAGGCGAGGCATCGGGAACTGAACCGTTGGCAGTGGACTTGTGCGGCCCACTTGGCTTTTGCAGAATGGCGTTCCAAGCTACTACCGCAGCATATACCAGCCTGCCCTCGGCAGAGTCGAGTTGCGGCTGTTATGGGCAGCTAGGTCGCCCGTGGTGCCATGGACTTCGGCCCGTATTCGAACAGATGCCCGGGCGCATGGCGGCGGTAGGCTGGCTCAGTCGTGCAGTCTGGGTTCGAAGGTTCTTCAGCCTTTCTCTTGCACACGTTAGGCTGCACTGAGTCAAAGAGGTCCGAGCCTCAACAGCAGCTCCGCCGGGATGCCCGAGGGCCGAAGCGCCCGCGTTAGTTGTAGCAGCCGCAAGGGCCCCCTCCTTTTCAGCCGCCATCGTCTTCTTCAGTTCCACAAGACTTAATAAAGGCTAATTACTTAGACTTAATAAAGGCTAATTACTCCTGCCTCAGCATTGCCCCTAGCAGGAGCTCGCCTTCCTCTTCTGTTCCCTCTTCACAGCAGCTCACATTCCTCTCGCTCCTGCTCCTACTTCACAGCAGTCAGGCCTCTCCAGATTGCAGCTCTCTCCCCATTTAACTCTATCTCTCTCTGGTCACTTCTCTTTACGTTCACGGGGCACCAACCGTTTCCATTACAGCACTTCAATTATAATTAAGTCAAGCAGCTGAACAGACACGCAAACTCGATCGTTTCATTCATGAAAACTGGTCTAAGCCAAAACCAAAGTGGTAACTGGGAGCGGAGAATTGCGCGAAGCACAAGTCGACGTCCCTTGTCTTAGCCATTTCTGCGTTTGACCGCATCGCTGGGCTCAATAACAGACACCAAATATAACAGGCGAATAAGCTAACAATTTAAGGCAGGCTGAGAACCTTGATTGGGTTTGCCAAAGACTAGTGCCTAAGTGACGAAAAATAGTTATGGGAGGAATAAACTTTGATTGCTTGGCTGTCTGGGGTCCGAGCCCAGACTGGCTCCGTCGCAAAAGCTACCTTTTTGTAAAGCGCTTATGTGAATCCGCCGCGCTTTGAGGGAAGTGCGGCCCGTGCCTCGACTCAACATCGTATAACCTGGGATTTGCCTTACAACTGAGAAAAACACGGAAAAATCAGTCAGGGTAACCGAAAAGCACGGCTGATCAACGCCGAACGCGATTCGTTTGTTCGACTTGCCCATTGCGGTCGATGGCCTCGACTGGCCTCCTGCCGCACTTGGCTAACGTCTCAAGCGACGGGGTGCATCCTCGGTCGGCGTATCTGCCGAGTTGCCGTACAAGGGAGTTCTCGACGTCAGCTACTTTTGAGTTGAAGCTCATAGCCAGGGCTCTAACGTGGAAATCAAACAACGGAACACCCAGGTCCTCGTATATCTGCCTGTTACATACGTACCAGGGGCACCAGTAACAAGGCGAAGACACTAGGATTGCAACACCTGTAACCCCGAACATGGGAGCGGGCAGCAGACATCCAAGCGGGGCACGCATAACCCATCATGGGGAGGATGAGCTGCTTATATAGCAGGACTCCGTTCCTGACGGAGAGACCACTCTCCCTAATCAGGAGACCTAGCATGCTCATCCTTCGAGTAGTCTTCTTCCTCACCTGATCGATGTGAGGCGACCAGGTGAGTCGTGTATTCGAGCTTACCCCCCCCCCCACCGAT
>Ga0268261_10002213_pt1 | contig 13871 bp, 10 predicted proteins | sample TergutNc150P1_FD_190353 | JGI IMG/M metagenome (GOLD analysis project Ga0268261, IMG submission 190353) | Nasutitermes corniger P1 segment gut microbial community from laboratory colony in Florida, USA - Nc150 P1 (SPAdes) (version 2) | ecosystem: Host-associated > Arthropoda: Insects >... | reverse complement strand
CGTCGCTGAAACCTCTACCTCTACCTCTATTTGTCTGTTGTGAGTGTCGTGTGTTGTCAGGTAGAGGTCTCAGCGACGAGCTGATCACTCGTCCAGAGGCGTCCTACCGACTGCGGTGCGTCGTGTGTGATCTAGAAACATCAAGAATAGGTGCTCCATATATATATATATATATATATATATATATATATATATATATATATATATATGACATTAGTAGCCTAAGGGTTAATGCCTTACAGTATATATTGCAACTTGATATTAATTTTTGTTCCTTTTATTGTAGCTCTTTTGAATGAACTTAGATGAACCTTTTCACTATTCGGCTGATATGACTGACAGACAGAAGATGTTAACATTTAAAATTTTGACTGAGGAATATGAACAGTAAATGTTCTGAAAATGGGAAGGGCTGACATTGTGCTGCTTGGAACTTCCTTGTTAGTGTAGCCTGCATCGTGGATGGCATCCACTGTGACACTGTAAAGAATATGACATTTGTCTGTCCTTAACAGTCTTAATTAGGGAGATGTCAGTGACGTGTGATTATGTTTGGGGTGTTATGAAAAACATTACTGACACCAACAAACCATTTAACAGAAATAATTTGTCTGTAATCAGTCATTCTGCTTGCAAAGCGTTTCTTTAAAATTCTCTTTGAGGCAGAACTTAAAACATTATAAAATTTATGTTATCTGCTGTTTTTTACATTCAAGATTATTCACAGGTGAGAAGAATTCAGTGTTGGTCATGCCCACTCGCCCGGGCATGGTGTATAACCTGACGACTTTGAAACTAATAGACTTAAATGGAATTGAGATTCAAGAAATCCCACTGCAGCCAGTCCTTGACAAGCCTGGCCTGTTCCAAGGATCTACATTTGTTCCACCTAATGACTTCTTTCATCTTGGTGTAAGTGCCTAACTGCTCCCTGTTGTGCTGATGTTACATGGCCCTACCTGTAAGAAAAATTAAACTTGTACTGAAAGTGTAGAAATTGTAAACTGCCAAATACTGATTTAATTTCAATACAACAGTTTTAAGTATGGGCAGATTAACACTTCCTTCTGAAATGTACACTGATACTTACTGAGCACTTGTGACTTTCCTTATTTAAGTTAAGCATGATCTTGTTGAATGTTAATATATTGGGAGGAAGTGCACTTACTGTAAAGGAAAATGCAGAAGCTTTGGTAGTGGCTAGTAAGAAGACTGGAATAGAAGTAAATGTGGATAAAACTCAAGTACATGGTCAGGTCTCAAGATCAGAATGCAGGACAAAGTCGCAGTATGAACATTGGTAATAGTTCCTTTGAAACAGTGGAAGAGTTCAAATATTTGGGAACAACCTTAACAAATCAAAATTCTATTCAGGAAGAAATTAAGAGCAGATTGAAGTCAGGGAATGCTTGCTATCATTCAGTGCAGAATCTCTTGTCTTCCAGTTTGCTATCCAAAAATTTAAAGATTAAGATATACAGAAGTATAATTTTGCCAGTTGTTTTGTATGGGTGTGAAACTTGGTCGCTTACATCAAGGGAGGAACATAGGCTGAGGGTGTTTGAGAATAGAGTGTTCAGGAGAATATTTGGGCCTAAGAGGGACGAGGTAACAGGGGAGTGGAGAAAACTACATAATGAGGAACTTAATTATCTGTACTGCTTACCCAATATTGTGCTAGTGATAAAATCAAGAAGAATGAGAGGGGTGGGGCATGTGGCGTCATTGGGTGAGTGATTCCTCCGGTTTAAGATTTGTAGTGCCTTCATCTTCAGGGTCAAGGATCATTTTACCTTTATCTTCAAGGGCCGGTTCAGACCATTGAAGATAGAGACATCGCACTGCTTTCAAATGTCACAAACTGCTCACACAACGACACAGCATGACCCAGAAGACGTGTATCCTTAGCACCATTCCTGTGACAGCTTCAGATCTCACAAGGAATTTTGTGATTTGTGGAGGTTACAATAGTGAACTGACAGGTATGGGGGGTTGGACATGTGACTTTGAGTGGGAGGCAAGATATTCAGATTGAATTTTGGTGGGTAAATCTTGTGGAAATCTAGTTGGAAGACTAAGAAGAGGGTGGATCTGAGGGAATAGGTTGCTGAGGCAGTTGGTGGATGGAACTGCTCAGGATCTGTCCAGTGCTACTTGTTATGTGGGATCTACTTATGCATATGTAGCTCTATGATGTGGTTATTCTTGCAGGTTGATGGATTTGATAAAGATGGCTTCCCACTGAAGAGAATATCACCCACAGCAATTTCTGGACAGAGTCCAGGTAGGGATACAGGGTCATGTTAAAGTGACACCAAGCAGCCTGTAGCATTTTGTGTATAAGAAGATGCACGTCTTCTGAGATGTGATGCTTTGTTGCTTGACAAGTATCGTTGATGTTTTGAAGGATTAAAGTGCCATGATAGGGTGAAGCAGTCCAAGCAGAATAACTTCTCTGATTGCTTGCCCCTGAAGATGAAATCACTGCATTCCTTCAAAGTGTTGGCATCCACTCACCCTTCTGAAATTGTGCCACATCCCAGACAAGTATATCTTTAGCAGCACTGCTGTGAAGACCTCAGATGTCACATTTACTGTCTACTTGCATGGTACACATCTTCAGTAAGTGGTAGAAGCAAGTCAGTTTGTTGTTATGTAGCTGGAGGCCAATACTTGCTTCTCTGAAAGTTCACTGACTTTTCTCTCCTGACAAAGATGTAGATGAACCATGTTCCTGAGCACAGGAAAATAAGGTCATGGCATGTGTATGTGCACTGACAAATATGTGTCCTGTTCTCACCACTGCTACATGAATCACAAATATTTAATGCCTTAAAGTGGTTGCTATGTGTAGCACCTGCTGTAACATTTGGAAACTTTACATTATGCCCACACAGTGTAATTGTGTGTTCTGATATCCTTAACAGTACACATCTTAGGATTAATTTCTTCTGGGATGTAACACTGTTGCTGGTTGGGTGTTTTGTGACATTGCAAAGGAACTTAGTGCCTTCTGAGAGTCACAATGGCATCCTGTTGCCTTGTATTGTATTGTATTTTTATTTAGTCCAAATGTCATACATATAACAGTAGACTCATCAGTCTGTAATATATTTTAAACATATGAATTGCTTTATAAAACCTCTTAAATAGTATACAAACAAATAAATCCACATAAAACTGACTATTTAGATTTTGTATAATTACAAGTCAAATACGTATCACAGCTATATTGCTAAGAAGATACAAATTCTTCCACTGAGTAAAAAGACTGAAGAAGAAGGAATAGTTTTAACTCTTTCTTAAAGGCTTTATAATCGTCTGTTTCTTTTAAAAATTTTGGCAGATTGTTATATACTTTAGTGCCCATATTTATTACACTCTTTTTGTATATTTCAGTTTTTTGCAGTTTAACATGGATGTCCAATTTTCTTCATGTATTATATTGATGAACCTGAGAATTATGCTCCAAAGACTGACAGTATTTTCTTATAAAACAGGTTACTTCAAATATACATAAAGAAGCCAAAGTTAAAATATTTAACTCTTTAAACAACTGCCTGCAAGAAGAACTGAACCCTCAACCAACTACTGTGGAAACCTCAGATCTTACAACAACACATCTGTTTTGTTAGCTGCTCTTTGCATATTTGTATTGCCTTTGTATTATTTGGCAGTGTTACAGCAAGTATTTTGTGATTTTATATAAATTCCATATTTTTCAGTTTTTTTTTTTTTAGTTTGTATGTGTACCATGTTCTTTTCCACTTCAGGAAATTAAAAAGTGTGGTACTGGGATTTCCTCCATTAGCATAATGCTTATAATAAATGTTTTGACAATGGACAGATGGTCTGTCTGTCTGTCTGATATGCACACACAGCGTGGCTGTGCTTCTTTAGTGAAGAAGGCAAAGTGAGAGAGGTAATATATGGATAAAACACAGGTCTAGTGTAGCTTTGTTGCTCAGTACTGTGACAGTTCTGTTAGATAAAAGTAACAACACCAACTTTGTGCCTGCACTGTAGAAACACCGGTGGTGCACATGAAGCCCAAGATGACAGGCTGGCTCGACACACCTGTGACAATTTACTGCCGCATCGAATCACTTGTGCCCTTCTCCTCCATGTGGCTGAAGAATGGAGTTCCTCTTACGGGCCTTATGAAATATAAGTAAGTTTATTCTATTTTAACCCTTAAATGCCAGTCTCTGTGCTCTGTATGATCCGCAATTCCTTATGTATCACTGGTCCATGTGTGCTGCTGTACTGTAATGTATATTTAATACCTCTTGTCATGAGCAGTGGCCAGCACTGAAATACCAGCATCATTGCAGAGAGAATTTTATGTTTTCCTGGAAGTTACATGAGCCATGTAAGTGTACATATGGACACAGTCATTGTTAGTATCAGGGTTGTTCAGTCTTTATTTCCCAGGGACATGGGTTTTAATTTTGCTGGTACTATTAGCTAGCTGCTGTAGTGTGACTATGTTGTAGAAATGCAGCAAGTGGCCAGCTGGGCTACTGCCATTGTGCACTGCACAGTGGCGTGACATGGTATTGCTCTATATGGGACACTGTCAGCATTTGAAGTACTCGTAGTTTGTCTGTGTTGGCAGCTCCATGTATATTTCAAAATGCATGCGATTTGTAGCTGTCATTGTGGTGAATGTTGTGTCTGGTGTGCAGGGTGCCATACATTATACTCTGGTAGGTAGGTACCAACATTCAGGGGGACAGGGCAGAACAGGGGTGAGCAAACTGTGGTTCTCAGGCCAGTAGCAACCCCCATAAAATTTAGTATGTCCAATGAAGGCACTCAAGTATTTTTAATAATTGGATACTAATATATGATATAGATAAAGTACAGTGCTGACAAAAATAAATATAGTACATAAAAATGTGCATTTCAACAGCAAATTAAATGTTGGCTCTCTGGTAAGTTCATCTGTAATTATGTAGGCTTGCTTTTTTTTCATCTGCTGCACCTACAGGATTTCCCACCTATTTATATATATAGAGAGTAGCGTGTTGAGTCAGTGCAACTTAGGGATGTATTTAATGACATAAACCACAGACAGTTCATGCTAAAATCTCTGGTCTTTGTTCTCTCTCAAATAAGCTTAACTGTATTGAACTTCAATAAAACCCACTATGTGGAATTTAGAATGAAAAATTATTATGAGGTTAAAACTAAAGTCACATATGATCACATAAATATTTCAAATTCCACTGAGACTAAATTTTTGGGATTAATTATTGACAAAACACTGTCGCGGAATCAACACATTGATCAGATAGCGATCAAACTGTGCTCTGCCTGCTATGCCCTAAGAAATCTAAAACATATTGTACCTCACTCTACACTACGAACAATATATTACGCTTATATACATTCCATTGTAAGTTACGGCATAATTTTCTGGGGGAGATCTTCAAATGTTAGTAAGTTGTTTATTTTACAGAAGAGAATTATTAGAATCATAACTAACACTGGAGTAAGAGAATCCTGCAGGGAAGCTTTTGAAAATATAGAAATTATGACATATTCTCAACACATTTTCTCATTAATTTTATTTGCAGTTAAAAATAAACACTTATTCACCTCAAATAATGAAATACATACATACAAAACCAGGAATTATTTAAATATTCATTTACCAACTGTCAATTTAACCAAATTCTACAAAGGACCTTACATATCGGGTACTAAAGCTTTCAGTCACTTACCTCGACATAAAAAAATCCTGATCAATGATATGAAATGCTTCAAATTATCTCTCAAGAGGTTTTTATGTCATCATTCTTTTTATTCAGTTGAAGAATACTATGAACATACTGATGACAAAAACATGTAAATTGACTGTGATTTTAATCCTATTTATTTTATTACTTTATGCAGTATTTTAATATTCCGTACATAGTGTTAAATTATGCAAGCTGTAACTAACTGTATTGTATTTATTTAATGTTTGATATTTGTAACCTTATTTCTGTATTGACAAGTTCCATATCCGATGGTCATAACCCATATGGATCAGATGAACGCTAAATAAATTGAAATTGAAATTGAAACATGCTACATTTTGGGGACAGGACTGGTCCCCTCCTTCAGGCCTGCTTCTTTCAAAGCACTTGTTACCACTTAGTAATTATTCACACTGTGATTAAACATAGAATTCAGTCAGATTAGTGAATACAATGTATTGCAATAACAGCTTATAAAATGTGGCTATGCACATCTCACTACATGATGTACATGATTGTCACTAGAAATGCCATTAACTAAACTGCCTCTAAACCAAATAATCCATTTATCTCCCATAATAAAATTCACAGGTCTTGATTTATTGCTGATCTGATAGCTCAGCAGTCCCTCTCTCCCTCTCTTCCAGCCTGTTATAACAGTTATAACAACCCCTGGGAAAGAGACCCAGTACTTATTGTACAAGAGGCTGGGTGGATGGATGGGTCAAGAAAATCTCTCCCCCACTGGGTTTAGAACGCTGGACTGTCGAGCCTGTAGTATGTGGCTGTAGTGCTGAGCTATTCTGGCTGCACAAGGAGAGCAGTGCAGAAAGTAGTAGGATATGCAGATGTGTTACATGTTACATATCTATCAGGCAGTCATGTATGTCATTCAGGTTTAGCCATAAAAGTTTTGGTTTTTACTGTTCCTTTCTTTTGATAAAAGAAGTAACAATCTGTTCACATGTTTTCAGTCAGACTGCAGAACTGTTTTGGGTGGTGCAGAATTCCACAGCAGCAGATGAAGGCAACTACAACTGCTATGCAAGTAATGTCGCTGGCAAGTCATCCAGTGGGACGTGGCTAACAGTTACAGGTGATGGGAGGCATAAAGTGTTGACTGCAGTTTGGTGAAGTTCGTCATACCTGTGTATGGTGAAGTTTGTCATACCTGTGTATGGTGAAGTTTGTCATACCTGTGTATGGTGAATTTTGTCATACCTGTGTTTGGTGAATTTTGTCATACCTGTGTTTGGTGAAGTTTGTCATACCTGTGTATGGTGAAGTTTGTCATACCTGCATATGGTGAAGTTTGTCATACCTGTGTATGGTGAAGTTTGTCATACCTGTGTTTGGTGAATTTTGTCATACCTGTGTATGTACTGAAATAACAGTGCAATGTGTGAATGTATCCTGTGCAAACAGGCAGTTCTACGGAACAATAATGTCATGTGGGATGTGACCTTGTGTCACTGGGTAATTAGTTCTTGATTTCTTCTAAGGATAGTGTTGTCTTTATCTCTTATGGGTCAAGCAGTCCAAGAGGAAAGACTGCTTGATCCTGAAGTTGAAGGCATTTTGGTCATTTGTAACATCAGGAACTGCTCACCAGTAACACAGTGTTACAACTCAGAAGACTGATCATCAGCAACATTACTGGAAGAACCTCAAATCCTCTGTACATTAATACTTTTTAAAGAGGTAGTCAGGTTTGGTATAAAATATGTCACTTCTCGCACTAACGGTATGTCATAACCAAAGTATGTTAATTCTGTGAAGTGTAGTAAATTTTTTTTGTCTTCAGTAATTTTGTCAATATTCTTTTCCACAACTGTATTTTTAGTAAGGTCAATACACAGTGGGGTCTTGGTGTTTGTGATCTTCAGTGTTGACATTTAGACCCCTTGTGATCACCCATTTTAATGTCATTGTTTATACCTTGCATGACTTCTGATGAATCAACTGGCAAGTTATCTCCTCCCACTCAGATTGATGTCACTTCAGTCAGCCCGTCTTTCATTTGTTAGATCTGTCCAGAATTATCATCATCGCTAAGTGCCTTGTACCAAATGCCACATCCATCCTTCGACCAATGGACCAGAAATTCACTGCCAGTTTTAAAATTTACTTTATGATATAACATTTGAGTGGTGCTTTTGTGACACAGGTTGTTGTGTGCAAGATGTTCCGTCTGTGGTTCGGCTTTGGAAAAACTGAATGATAGTTGGTACCCGTGCTTCCAGATGTCTTGCCTATCCTTCATATTAATCTGAGACCATGCATGTAGCAGCATCACAACGAACATAATGACTTGTTGTATGCTTTCTTCTGGGTAATTCCCCAGTGTCTGAATTACCCAGAAGAAAGCGTACGACATTCAGAACACGGCGAATGTTCGAAATCAAGAATAATGACTTGTGTTATTCATGCATGACAGTTTCTTTACTACAAACCATTAGTCATGATTGACAACCATCTCTGTACTGGTTTTTAAATGATTGTTGCTTCTGTAGGTCCACCGCCACACATTGTCACCCGACCACAGATTTTATCAACACTAAACCAAACAGCTGTTTTGGACTGTGTGGTGAACAGTCGACTGCACTACAATATCACATGGACTAGAGCTGCACTGGATGTAGCAGCTGGTAAGTGCTGATTGTCACTAATTCTATGGATTAGAGTCTGCCCTGTATGGAACCTGACAATTTGCTGGCATACACACATATTCACAAGAGCTCGTCATTTGTGTGTACTGCCTAATTGCACCCAACAGCAGTGGTCATTGCCTATGTTTGCACCTACCAAAGCTGATTGACATTCATCTGCCTCCCATTTCACACTTTAAAATGCAAGTGTTTGTGACTGTACAGAAGAGTCAATGATGTTTGGAATTGTGACTTTTCTTGATAATCCATTTTAAAAGCATTATTTTGACCAAATGGCTGCCAAGTAGGCTTCCAGTCTGTTACTACTGCAGAGATCATTAAGTGCAGTGAGCTTGCTTTTGTGCTTTGTGGGATGGGCCTGAATCACTTAACACATTTTGTCCTTTTTGTACTTTTGACAATGTTTGTATTTTACTAAAATAAACTGTTGTGCTTTTTGTGGCTTTGACCTTATTTTGTATTTGTATTGCTGATGTTCAAAGATAATAATGTGAAGAAGATTTCTAGATGGAAACCCATAGCTAAAAGACCAATTGGAAGACCCAAATTACGATGGGAGGATGACGTTTCGGAAGATATAAAGAGTTTGAACGTCCACAACTGGAAGAATGAAACACAGGATGGAGAGAGATGGAAGAAAGTAGTTGAGCAAGCCAGAACCTTATATAGGTTGTAGCGCTTTATAAGAAGAAGAAGATTGCTGATATTCACCATTTCTCAGAACCAGACAGTGTTGTTACGTTGCACGTTAGTCCCGATGTTTGTAATTGGCATGTTCGTGAAATTTTATTGATTCAAACCCATCTCAAATTGTGAGACTCTGTTGTACTTTTATTTGTTTGGTCTTCCTTCTGATTTACTCAGGTACTGTGTAGACCTTAACATATGATTGCAGAAAGTTTCCACCAGATTCAGAATGATGTAAATACCAGGATATTGCCAAATGGAACTCTTATTGTTGCCGCAGTACAGCAAGAGGATGAAGGCTGGTACACTTGCACTGCAGAAAATAAGGGCAAGTAATTTTACCTTTACATCTCTTTGTTACTCCCATTAAAAGATAGAGTACTTATTTGGAGTGAGTATAAACTGCAGACTTTGCCTCGACTCAAGGCAGTTAGTTGCTGGCCTTTCATCCCACAGGTCTGGGTTTTATCTTGGGTCAGTCCATGTGAGATTTGTAGTGGGTGAAGTGGCACTGGGACAGGTCTTCCTCCCAGTACTTCAGTTTTCCCCTGTCTCTATCTTTGAACCCGTGCTCCATACTCATTCGTTCACTTATCACAATACTGCATAATCTTAGCAGTTAACAGCATCTTTAAACAATACACAAAAGACATGAAGTGTATCATCTTGAATCCAGGCCACTTCACTCTCTACAAGTACCTATAGGTGGGCTGGCTGACAGGTGGCTTTAAGGATGCTGTCTTCCAGTGAGGGTACCACAGTTTCTGGCAAACTTGCTGCCTCCATCTTCAGTGTATAGTAGAAGATGGAAGCTGTAGGTTTCTTTGCATTATTGGCATGTATGTGCCAAACCAGACGGCGTCACAGTGATTTTCATAGTCATAACTGAAGTGAGAAATGTCATGTTATATTCTGGTAGTTGATGCCAACAACTTGTTCTTGTACCAAGAAGATGCCAGCAAGGAAGCAGCATGGTCCTCAAAATTACATGACATAATCTGCAGTCACTGCTGTAAGAACCTCAGACCCACCTTGGTGTGCAGCTCATGCCTCCACTGATTGTAACTGTGTGGTCATTAGTCAGTAACACTGACAGTGACAGTGGTAACAGAAGTGCCATGTGACTGACATTGAACATTAAATTACATTTTGACAGTACCTACTTACCTTTAAGGTTTGTAAGTCCGTGCATCATCGTACAATTCAAATAAATCACCAACCTGATGCAACAATTTTTCAGTTTATTATCCTGACGTTTATTTACAGCTCAACATGTTTTGGGCGTTTTCCCGCCCATCATCAGGAGCTCAATGGCTGCAGTGGCAGCCTCTGGTTTTACCTTCGTATCTTGGTGACAGTCATGCTGTGTTCGTGGTCGGGCCAGTCGGCCGGCCGGGAAAACGTGCGAAACATGTTGAACTGTAAATAAACATCAGAATAATAAACTGAAAAATTGTTGCATCTGGTTGGTGATTTATTTGAATTACATTCTTACCTGTTTGCCTGCCCCTGTTCTTTATCCTCCTGCCCCTCCCCCTCTTGGTCTATTTTTTTTTCTCTGCCTACAATGCATGAATCGTGTGTTCAAAAGCAATTTTGAAGTTCCAGCATCTCTGACCTTAGCGATAATATAAGGTTCTAAATTCTGACAGTCTATTGTTTTGTGTCCTATTGTCATCTTGATTCAAATTTATCTAGTCTTTGTTTACATGTGCCACATCTTCAGTTTGCCATGTGTGCCATATTTTTTTCATTTTCTGTTCTGTCACCTAAGTTACTATGTGCAGCTTACAGTCTGTTTCTGTCTTTCATCATCCCTACCCAAGTTTCAGTTCCAGAACATAAATTTGATATAGCAGTTACTTAGCACATATCTCCTGATGTCAGTAGCTTCATTTGATTTTGAACACATGGAGTACCGGAAATACAGTTTGTGAATTTGGTGTGTGCAGAGAAGAAATTACTATATTAAGATTGGGGTGTGATGCTGCATCAGTTGGCTAAGTGATTGGTACCATTCAAAGGAACAGATTAACTTCATGTTCAAGGGTTCATTGGACCACTGAACCCTTTCCAGTACATTCCTTTGAAATGTTTTGCACCACGCAGCATCATATTACAGACAACCAAAATCCTCAGTTTCACTACTGTGAAGAACTCAAGCCTTGCTAGTGAGTGTAAGTTCAACAGATACTGCTGGTTTATTTCACTGGCCCAATAAAGTATGTGCTTGTTTATTGCACATGTGGAATGTGCATTGATTTCACACTTCCACTGCAAAGTAGATCAGACTGCATTCTTTTGGGTCATTATGCAGCGAGTAGTGGTGATTTCATACTGACGTTTCAGGACAACCTATTGGTCACATCTTCAAGGGTCAAGCTTGACCCTTGAAGATGGAACCAACAGATTGTTCTGAAACATCTGTAAGAAATTACTCCTACTTGCTGTACAGTAAGTCAGAAGATTGCAGTTCTCAAGTGACATGTGCTTTAGCCTCACCATATTTCTGTTGCCCTCTGCATAGGTGGGAGGAGTGAGGGACATGTGTACTTGGCAGTCAGGGAGCCAATCAATGTGGTGGTTGTGCCGGAGCGGTTCCAGTTCCAGCAGGGAGATTCAGTCAGTCTATCCTGCTATGCTACTGGCACACCAAAGCCAACATTTGTGTGGCAGAAGGATGGCCATGTTGTGAAACAGGTATAATTAATTTTGGAATACCCAACGAAATTAACCATTTTGAATCTGAATGGGGTGTGAGAAGTTTAACTAGCTAAGCACATGGAGAAGAGTCCTCTGTGTGAAGCCTGCAGCTTCTCACATAGTCAAGAAATTCCTCACATTTTATGGAATCTCAAGGTTCCTTACCATATTGACAGTGGTTCACCACTGGTCTGTACCCCACATCAGATGAATCCAGTTCACACTTCCACATCCTGTTTCTTTAAGATCCATTTGAATATTATCCTCCCATATATATGCCTAGTCTTTGCTTGCAGATTGGGGTTTGGCATGTAAGACAAACTTCAGACACACCATTGAATTGAAACTGACTCTATGACCTCTGTTCACACAGCTGTGTGTATTTCTCAGGTCATAACGGAATTTGCAGTCAGGCTAACAGCTTTACATATTAACTTGTTTGTGTTTTTTATCTGTTCCACGTCTAACTAATGTTATGTTCAACAAGCTAAGGCTGTCTCTAGATACAAAAACTTAAAAAGGAAGTTACTCAACAGCAACACAAACATTTTCTTTAACCGATGGAAGATGTTAATAACTGCTTTCTCTAATTTCATTTCTATTTCATTTTAATATTGTAATTTTAATCTTCAGTTTCAATCTTGAAATCAAATTATATGTGAAGTCCAGACTTGTAACAAAAACCTGTAGGAAGCTAGATCTCCTTTCTGCATGTGATCTGTATACTTTTTAGTATGTTTTAAATGTCAGCCTGAAGATGACCCTTAAAGGATCGAAACATGTAGCTAGTTAACTTATTATTTTTATGAAGTTGTATTTTAACTGTTGTTAATCTGCCTTTATTTATTCTCCAACACAATGAGATGCATAAAGCTAAGATTAATTAGTGTACACACATGTTTGAAATAAAATATCCCATTCTTAGCCAAGTATACACAGGAGTCTCACTGTTCAAGAGTTACAATGTTTGTGACTTTGGTCTTTCTTGGTTGTCCATTTTAATACTGTTTTTCAAACTTCCATGGTTAATTCTGACAAACTGGCATGAAACCTCATGGCTGGCAAGTTATATTCCCCACTCTCCTCCTCTTGCTGTGATCTACCTCAGCTCATTCAAGCTGTCTTTTATCAAGTGACTTTGATTGCTTTCTTGCTTTGTGGAACGAGACTGTCCTTCAAGCACTGAATGTATGTTGTGCTTCCATCACATGTGTTTAGTTTGTTAAACTGTATGTGCTGTGCTTCTTTATATGCATTTTGAGGGGTTTTTTTTATATTGATATTTTACAGTGTTATAAGTTGTAACCATACAGGCATTTTACATTGCGACTGGATTCCGTTACTTGTGATTCTGATGTTCGTGATAGTTTTGTCACTCCCAGTTAATCACAAACACCAAGATGCCCTGTAGCAGAGGCTGACAGGAGTCCGCTGATTGCAGGTGACCATAACATTTACATAATGAGCGTTACTGGGAGAAACCATGTGTATGTCATATAAGGGGCAGAACAGTGAATGTCTGTGGTAGTAAGAATACAGAAAGGTCAGGCTCACTTGTGAATGTGTGTGATCATTTATAGGGCGATGGCAAATATCTGAGCCTGATAGAGGAAGACAATGGTGTGAAGTTGGTCCTGCACAATGCTGACATCTCAGACGCAGGGGAATACCGGTGTGTGGCTGAGAATGATAATGAAATGGGTAAGCTTGAGGAGGCACTTTGAGTAGCTTTCAAACTGTTGAAGCATGGATTTCATATTACTGATATTTAAAAACAGTTGTGTTGCCATGAATTTAATGCTGCAGATAGGTGAAAACAGAACTGCTACTGTAAATTTCATATTACAGATACTTTAACCTTTCGGCACCGGAGTTTTACATTTAATTAAAATAAATCACCAACCTGATGCAACAATTTTTCAGTTTATTATCCTGACGTTTTTTTACACCTCAACATGTTTCGGGCGTTTTCCCGCCCATCATCAGGAGCTCAATGACTGCAGTGGCAGCCTCTGGTTTTACCTTCGTATCGTGGTGACAGTCGTGCTGTGTTCGTGGTCGGTCC
>Ga0268261_10002212_pt1 | contig 13872 bp, 4 predicted proteins | sample TergutNc150P1_FD_190353 | JGI IMG/M metagenome (GOLD analysis project Ga0268261, IMG submission 190353) | Nasutitermes corniger P1 segment gut microbial community from laboratory colony in Florida, USA - Nc150 P1 (SPAdes) (version 2) | ecosystem: Host-associated > Arthropoda: Insects > Digestive... | reverse complement strand
CATATATATATGACATTAGTAGCCGAAGGGTTAATGATTTAACCCTTATCCTGCTAACGTGGAGAAAATGGTGAGCTCCTAATAATGCCAGCAAATAGCAGATGGGATTTAATTCAGCGTTTAAAGGGTTAATCACACTCACAAGGGTATTTTATGTAGTTGATTGTCAGTTACATAAAAAAAATGTTTAAATAAAACTTTAACCCTTTACATAATAAGCGCAGACTGCTTTATTTAAAGACCCAGTCCGTACCGCGCTGTAAACGCTTTTCATCTTGGTTATAAAAACCAATCAGTTTATGATGTAAGTGGCACAAGTTGCTGTTTGTTCTCATATAAATACAGAACACATAAATACAATGTGGGCAGAGCGTACAGTTGTTGAATGTTAAACCTACTGGTGCGTCACGTGACCAGTAGGCTTTAAAAGGTTAAAAAAGTTTGTAACACTGGACCTCTGTTATTCAAATGTGAATTGTGAGAGGGCGTATTTGGCATGACATATTAAGGATGAAAAGCGGGTTGGTATATACAGATAAATTAGTAAGGTGTAATTGAATGATATATTTCTTTCCCTTTCAGTTTGGAGAGTCACTGAAGTCACTATGCATTGAGTTGTATATCAGGGGACTTACAACTGACATGAATGAGCTTGAACAACAGAAGATGAAAAATGACAAGGAGAAAGTTCGGGAAGCAGAAGTAAGGTTATCTGATGGTTTCTTGAAACTTGCTGACTTGGTTAAAGACAATGTGGGGGTGTGCCGTGAGTGTGTCCTTACTGCATTCTCCTTAAACCCAACTCGAGTTTGTTACGAACGTATCAAGGAAATGGCTGTTGCAAGTGGGAAGTGTTTGTGTCTTCCTGCTGATGTGAGTGCTGTAGATGTGGGAGATAAGCAGACAGTTAGTGAGTGTAAATCACAAAATACAGGGACAGAAAATATGGAAGTAAGTTATAACTGTGTAGGTGATGAAGGTCAGAGTGATCCAATTGAAGTAGACACTGGACAGGTAGTGACCGTGGGGTTTCACCAACCAGAGGAGGTTGTGTCGTCTCATTCTCCTCATTGTTCTGAAGATGAACAAATTATTTCTGGCTTTCATTTGCAGACTAATAGATGTAACCTCCATCCTCCATTTGACCCAAATAGTGGTGGTGCTCTTGGTGAATTGTGTCCTGAGTGTGGTGAATTCACTGGAATAGAAACTCCTTCCATAAATCCAACTGGTGTAGAGAAGAAGGAACGTACACTTGATGCACTGATTTCAATCAAGGGAGATACTGTGACACAGTCTTTGAATTATGATGTACTGTCTGCTCCAAACCAAGTGCTGGATGCTGAGACACTGGGATTGACTCCACAGCTTTGTGATGATTTGGCAGTTGTACTTAGCAGCCCTCGTTATCAGATGCTCAGTTGGGTTTTAGACTGGACAGAACTTAGTATAATGTGTGAGAAATATTTGGAAAATGGTGAGGAAATGAGAAATACTACCAAGGAATTGAAATTTTTAAACATCGATTACAATCAGTTCAAGGATTGGCCAAGTGGTGAGGATGAAAAAGATGAATATTATGGCATTGAGAAAGGATATGAACAGTGGGTTGACATTAGCAGTGATTCATCAGAAGAGTATTTCAGTCGTTCGTATAAAAGACGGGCAAGGCGCATGCAAGTGGATTCCGACTCCGATTCTTCTCTTGCTCCCAGATCTTGCACCAGAGGAAGGAAAGTGCACAGGTTGGATACTTCAGACTCTGACTATGAGTGCAGTCAAAGAAAAGAAAAGATTAAACACAAGAACTATAGGCCACCATCACAGTCAGTATCTGATTCAGACACTGGTACACAAGATAGCAGGACTGATGATAGCCTTGGAAGTGATGGCTTCAGAGTAAAGCCAAGAAAGAAAGAGAAGATTGGCAGAAAGGAAAATGCAGCATCTGGTAAAAGAGTTGACCAGAACAAAATGAATGACATATCTCATTTCCGGGTGATGATGAGTGATGAGGTAAACCGTCATGACTTAACAAGAGATCTGTCAAGTGACGTGATGAATATATTTGCCCAAATTGGTGAGAATGGTAAAGAAGTTCCAAATACACAGTTTCCTTCTATTTCTCCGATTGGCTCTGTTCTTAATCCAGATAAGCGTTCAAGTGATCCCTCTGTACTGAAGACCTTGAGGATGTTTAGACCACACAATACAAAGAACAGTCCGCGTGGTCACTTACCACAGATGTTGCATAATAGAAATAAGGAGACTCCAGCTTCAAGAGGAGAGAATGAGGTGGCATATGCTAAGTTTGCACCCATGCTGAGTACTTTGAATTTAAACCCACGTATAGTTCTGACTAGGGCAGATGTTTCACATCAGGATCTCAAATCAAATAGAGTGTTTGCTGAAGCAAATAACAGACCAGGAAATCCTCTTTCCCAAATTACTCCAGATATCATCTCCAGAAAGTCCAGTCAAAGTAAAAATCTTCCTTACGATATTGATGGAAAAAATCAGATTCCATTATCCCGTGCATTGGTTGGAGATGTGAGTGGACATGAATATATTAAAAATGATCTCTTAGTGAAATCTGTTCCAGGATTGAATTCATTGGACATGATTGTACCACCACCTTCAGAAGCCACAGTGCAGGTGGTACAGTTACCTAGAAATACACCATCTACAAACAGCAACAATCAGGGAAATCCCCACCATCCTCCGAAAGGAGCACAGACACAGAATGTTCAGCCGTCGGGAAACTCGTCAGGTGGGACCTCAGGTCAAGATCTGGGGTCAGCTTCAAATGTTAGTAGCTTATCAACCCCTTCTCAACCTTCACAGACAAGTTCAGTAACCTCTACTGAAAATCCTCAAAGTCAGATAAGTGTTTCAACAACACATGCACAAAGCTCTAGCATGCTAGGGCAAGCAAAACCAACAAAATTGAACTCACATTCAGAAGTGAAATATTTGACAACAACCAGTGAAGTGAATGAGATTCTGAGAAGTACGCTTGGAGAGGGCAGTATTCATGTCCATACAGCATCACAGCTTCCATTGTGTACAAGTTCAGCTAAAGAGAAGCAGAATTCCAAGCAAGAAATAAAATATCTGACATCTTCCAGTGAAGTTACAGAGATCCATAGGAATACACTTGGCGAAGGTGGTCACCAAGTTCAAGCAGTTTCATCTGTTCCATCACAGCATACTTCAGCTTTGGATTTTGCTTCTCAGAGTAAAACAAAGTTAAATTCACGATCCGATATGAGATATCTGGCTTCAAACAATGAAGCAAGTGAGATTCCACAAAACACTTCAGTTGTGCAAAAACCAGTAACATTAGAGACTCCTAGTTGTACTGGTCCCTCATTACATAATGCTTCTCTCCAGACTAATCATTCCCATCACGTTAATCCTGTAGGTCCATTTCCGGTTGTAAAAGGAGTGGACTTAAATGTGATAGCAAATATTATATCTTCCAAGAATTGCTCTAATTCAATTCCTGCATCACCAGAAAATTCTGGTGTAATATCAGATTCTCAGATGCTTCAGTTAGTGTGTAAAAGTCACAAGTTTCAGATCAAACCTATCATCTGTACACAGGCAGGTCCTAGAAGCATCCTTGCTGATCATGTTGACACAGCCACTAGTACTCCAGCATCTTCATTATCCACAGAACACCAACAGCAGCAGCAGCAGCAGACACAACTGCAACAGCAAAATCAGCAGTTTGTTCATCAGCATGTGTCCACCCGTTCCATGTATGAAGATAATTTCACAGGACTTCCTCAATCTGTGGATTCAGCAGCCAAAGACAGTACTCCAGTTAACAAAGGACAGAAACAAGGTTCATCTCATATAGCTACTTTACCCAAATTCCAACAGGCATTTGGGAAGACAATATACAATAATCAAGCCAGTAATACTGTGGATGGAGGTTCTCATAGTACTAGTGTCAGGGGAAGTGAAGATGATGATTCACCACATGGAACAGAGACGCCGGAAACTGTGCCACAGGGATCGGCTGCTTCAAGCACAGTGCTATCCAAAGCTGTTCAGACAACAAACATCGGTAACATTGTTTCACATCCTCCTGTTACAGGTGTGTCTCAGGCTGAAGCATCGAGCAGTGTGGATGCTGGAATACCTTCTACACTGCATCTTACTAGCACTGGACCTGTGTTCAGCATTTTGCAAGGATCTCCTAGGATTGCTGTATCAGCAGCACTCAGGTCAGGGATGACTGTGCAAGCCATTCAGACTTCATCGGGTGTTATATATATGCATCCTGATACGACCACTTTAGTTAATTCTAGTGCTGGAGGAGCTCTTGCCAGCACCATTTCTGCCAGGAGAACCCCAGGTGTTAGAACGTCTCATGCACCTGAAAATATCCAGCAGGGTCAGTTGCCAGATGGGATGCCAAGTTCTGTGGCTGTTGCTATAGCTACACCTTCCACTCCTGTGTTAACCAGAGATACAGTAAAGAGGAACAGAATGCTGGCAGCAGCTTTGCATAGTACACACCCTTCAGTTGCAGTAAGTGGCATGGCGAATCAAGCAACCAATACTTCTCAGTTGCAGGAACCAGAAGTGTGTGTAGTAGAGAGTTCATCGGATGAAGAGGTAAATAGTTCAATAACACGGCAGCAGCAGACCCTTGTCACAGCAGCAGCTGTCCACAGAATGCCTGTGCAGAAAACTCTGACTAGGCAGATGGGCCCAGCTATTAGAAATGTTCGACCAGTGTTGCACATTCCTGGGGGAGGGAACCTTATTACTCGATCTGTTGCTACCAGCGTTGCACTACCATTGAGACAGCAGACTGTGCGGTCAGTCTTGGTGTCTCCAGTGTCTTCTACATCAAATTCCAGTGTTAACACCAGATTATCACAGAATGTTGGAGCATCAGATAGTTTGATTACGCATGGTTCTGTCGAACCTACAGTGAGCTCCACAACATTGGAACAGCTGAGGGAGTTTGAATCTGTTTTAGAACAGGTGACTAACACATCACAGATGAAGGAAAGAAGCACAGTCCAGCCTCAGCCACAACATACTGTCCTCACCCAACAGCTGCTTCTGACACAGGCAGCAACTTCAACAACAAACACGAGCATGGAGTTCACATCTTGTACCGGAAGCCAGTCAACTCCCAGTACTTATTCACAGGACTTATTTCCAGTAGCTTCAGCAACAGTAGCAACATCCAGGGTGAACGTAACTTACGTGACACAAGCTTCAGCAGTTCGGGCAACAAGCATTGTTTCAGCATCAAGTGTTGCAGGAGGGATTGTAACAGGAAAGATGTCTTCTCCGGTGGTGGTAGTGACCAGTAACTGTCAACCGGCAGCTTCACCTGCATTAAGTGTAACTTCACAAAGTTCTTCAAGTCCATGTGTGACTCCTGCGCCAGCTACAGCGTCAGCTTCCTCTGGGAAGTCACCCCCTAAATCCTCGAAGACATCAAAGTCTAAATCTGTAAAGTCTGGCACGACAACAACTACTTCCAAAGCATCGCCTGTACCAAAGCCACAGCAGAAGCCCCAAGAAGATGAACAGACTGCTCAGAGGATTTATGCAATTTTAGATGAATATGCAGAGCAGTTGCGTAACTCTCCTGACCTGAATAATAAACCAGCTCCCCGACGTCGTTCTAATCCTCCTACAAATGCAAATCAGTCCTCAAAACGAAAGAAGTCAGCGCAGACAAAGGTGAAACTTTTAGGACAGCAGTCTTCCTCAACAGCCCAAGAAATGAGTCCTGGAGCAGATGATCATTTAACTATAGGTAGTGAAGACAGTTCAAGTGGGATTACTCAATTGTCCCATATTCAGGATTCTCCTGCTCCATCTTCACAAAATCCAGATGAACCTCAAAGTTTGAGGGCTACTCCATCCACAGAAATCAGTGCTGAGGCTGGGAATCTGAGGAGTGTGGTAGCAGATTCAGGTGACCTGCAGGATGTTTCAAAACAGCAGGATCGACAGTTACAAGAACATAATTCTCATTCTCATGAACAGGAACAGCCTGATGGGCAGCAGTCACCAGTGCAGTTGCAACAGACAACACAGCATGGACTCTTATTTACAGATGGTAGTGGCATACAAGGGAGGACAGTGATAGTACAGGATAGTGTACCCAGTTCCGTAGATGCGACAGGTGCTGGAAAACCTGTCATACTGGGAAACTCTGCCACAGTGCCAGCACTATTTGCAGGAGTCCGTCAGGTAATTGTCCCTGTGACTCCAGGTCTAACAGCACGGCCTGTGGTAGTGTCATCCAAAGGTTCTAAAGTGATACGTGTTCATCAAGTGACGGTACCTGGTGGATCCCTGCAGATGACACCAGGAATGAGTGCAATGCAAGGGACTGCATTGGTAGTGCGGCAGATCAACAAATCTGGAATTGCAGCACCAGTTTCTGTTCTTGGACAGCCTGCCACAGTGAAACAGGTGAAATTACCTGTAGGTAGTATATCTTCACAGGCATTAACTGGTGTGACTGCCCAGCCTCCAGTAGTATTACCTCCAGGAAGTCATCACCTGTCTGGTCAGGTTGGCAGTGTAGTTACTTCAACAATAGCTCAAGCACTTTCCTTTCCAGATTCAGGATTAGAAAATGTTTTGCAGGATGGTACAATAAGAACAGAATCTTCCACAATTATAAGTTCTGGTGAAACATTACTTTTGAATGCTGCAACAACTTCACAGGCAATTGGTTTGATACGGAGAGGAATTCCTGCATCATTTCATGATAGAGTTGCTACGCCTATAGGTGGTGTTATGTCAACCAGTACATCAGCCACAGTACCGGCGTCAGTTGCAGTAGATAGGGTAAAATATCCGAGTGTCAGACAGGTTTCGTCAGTCAGTCTTGAGTCAAACATTGTCACCTTGAATTCGCCACATTCTGGCAATGTCGCATCCAGTGTGATTGGACACATAAGTGTAAGCACCAACAACGAGTCTTCACCATCATGTGATCATGAGTTACCAGTGGGAACAATTTCTGAATCTAAAACTGAAACTACTCCCACAACCCAGGCTCATGCAACAAGTATACAGTGTCTTGGTGTTGACTTCGCAACCCAGAATCCCATAGATACTACTAGTTACCGTAACAGACTTGTGAAAGATACGGGAAGTGACATATCTTCTGTAGCAGAATCTGGTACACAAAATTGCACAATTCCGTCTGAGGGCAGGGAAGGTTTAGATGGTCGTGTGTCAGTTACCACTTTGTGTGCCAAGTCTGAATCCAGGGAAGCAGATGGAAGTTCTGGTGGAAGGCTGGAAAGTAGCTTGAAGTCAGAGTCGGTGAAGATACCTGATTCTTCAGATCAGTGTAGTCATTCTCAGCGTGCAGATTCTTTATGTCAAACATCTGAGTCTCACCGTCTGCAGACAGCAGGCTCAGATGATCAGCATGAAAATGCAGCATTGCTTCGGACCACAGGAACCAGTACTAGATGCGCAAGTAAGTAATGCCTCTATCTACATTATTTTGTCCCGTGTGTTCACAAAACCTTCTGCAAGGTGTACAATGGTGTGTGCAGCACATGCTTACACATCCACTATCAAAATATGCAAGTAAGAATGTTGTGAGGAAGTTTTATGTGCACTTGTTTTTTTTTTTTTTTTTTTTTTTTTTCCGTATTACATACTTCAGAACGTGTTTGCATATCCAGCTGTATTAGCATGAAATTTCACTTCTGCTTCTTTCATTTTTGTCCACTTCTCTGATGACCTCTTCATTTTCTCACTGTTGTCTAGTTCATGTTTTTTTCACTCATACTTTCCACACTGTATGGAATAAAAAATTCAAAATATTATACTGTGATAGACATCGCAACACTTTTCAAGGTGTGAACGACACGCTTTCGTCAACTTGACTTTCCCAGCAGTCAGCAGCACGCGTATTGACTTAGAACCTGTCGTGTTTGCCTCAAGCAAATTTGGTGCTCAGCAAGAACACTCAAGGATGGCTGCATTCTTACAAGGCTGAAAGACTTTCAAGGGGTATATAAAGTATGTACTAGTGACATTTTTGTTTAAGCATCACGAGTTTACACTAAGTAATCTCAAATAATCCAAATTTTAGTCATTGTTGCGATGTAAAAGTGTTTCAGATTAAAAATTAACCATATTTCAAATTACCCTGTTTAGATTAAAATGACAGTGTTGTATTTTAAGCTGGGAACTTTTAGTTGTTTCATATTAACTGGTATTTTGAATTAAATGATAGCAAATTAATTAGGTTTTACTGTATTAAATGCTACCAAATATGTATCCAAGGACATAAGAAATTCAGTTTTCCATGTGCAAATTCATTAACTGTATGCAAGTGCTATTGTGATGCCAGTGTGCTATGTTTATCATTGCTTGGTCCCCTATCCCTCAGAAATTAGTGGGTATTTCTTCATCTTACATGCTTGAGGTAGACAAATGCTTTAATAAGAAACCAACGTTCATTTATTGAGTTTTAGTTACAGAATGTAATTTTGTCCTTGTTGGAAAGAAAAAATATGAAAACTAGTATACAGAAACAGTTGAAGCATGCATAAATGTGTAGACAGCTGATTTCTTTGGAACTGACAATTTTTGTTTTCTGTGTTTTGATTGATTGTTATACTTTGATATCTTATAAGTAGAAAAACTCACAGTGCATTTTAATAAATCCACATAGTTTTCCAACTTTGATGCATAGTTTTTTGTGCTCCAGATACTCTGAATGAAGAATTGTTTCTACAAGACAGAACTGGATCTTCACAAGAAGTTACAGTGTGCATGGGGACAAGCAGTCAGGAGAGTACAACAGTGTCCAAGTCTTCACATCTCTGCTTAATGGAAAATGATCGACGGAAAAGCAAGGAAGGGGAAATGCCTGAAAACAGTGATAGCAGTAATAGCAGCAGCAGCAGCAGTAGCAGCGGCAGCAGTAGCAACAGTAGTAGCTCTTCTAGTGAAGTGGCAAATGCAACACACAGCTGCAGCAAGGCTTCTAGCAATTGTAAACGGCGAGAAAGTAGTACAGTGTGCCAGGCATCTAACACAGAGGCTACAAGTCAGATTATGCCAAAGTCAGGATTATTGTGCAGGACAAACACAGCACAGACACTAGAATTTACAGCTGGAACAGGGAGTGGGACAGAAGTGGGAACGTACCACATTCCATCCAAGTCATCAAACCGCCTTGAGTACATCAGTGATGTGCCATATCGTTTGTCAGCAAAGGTGACCTCCGAGAACCGGGATTCACCTTGGCGTTATATGCCAGTTGTGAAGCGAGTACAGTTAGCCATGCAGCCTGCAGTGGTACAGAAGGATGAATCAGATGTACCCACAGAGCAGGTGGGAAATGCACTGCATCTAGTAGACAGAGAAGTGGAGGACGGTTCACAAGATAGACGTACATTCTTGTCAGACATCAAGTTTGTGTCTGTTGGCAGGAAAGCTGGTGTAGCTGCAAATTCTCTGCATGTACACCCCAATATAATTCACACATATCGCAAGGTAGAGAGTGAGACAGAGGATAAACGCCGACTAGAGAAATTGGAACGAATGGAAATGCACCAAAAAATGGTAAGACTTGAAAGGGAACTGAGATTGCAGAAGAGTTTGTCTGAAGAATGTGAAGATTTGGGCGTGGATGAACCCAGCACCAGTGAACTATTCCCTGAAGCTGATCTTCTGCTTGATCCAAATTCATCGCCTAGCTTTGAACATGCAATACAAGATGCTTCTTGCAGTCAAACTGTGGAAACTACAGAACCATACTCAGGTTCGAACTTCAGGAATGAATATTCATCAAGTAGCCAGGATGGATCTCATCATGAAAACCCTACTGTGGATAGTCAGGTGTGTGAGGATTTAGAAATTAGGCGTGAAACCAGGTCTTTTGGTTCAAAAAAGTCATACAGTGATTGGAAATATCGTTCAGCGGGTAAAGAACGAGGCAAATACGACCCACCTGTTAATGTGCGAGGTGAGAAGTTCACTCCTCAAACAGATGTCGCGCAAGGTAATTTATCGGGTCAAAACAGTTCTCTCAATAATGCTTCCAAGAACATATCACGGAGTAGCTCGTCTGCGGAAGAATCATTGAACAGAGGTTCAAAATGTGATGCCAGAGAAGGTGCTGCTACTAGGCTGGTTGTTGATTCATCAAGTGAGCACACCATAGAGTCTGCATCTGACAAATGTGGTAGGAATGAACGGTCATTAATAAGCGACCAAAAGACTTCTTTGCCAGAAACAAGTATTTTAGCTAAGACGCTGAGTGTTACCCCAAGAGCTGCATTATCTCATTTGAACACTGTAATAGAAGAATTACAGGATAGTGGTCCCAAACAGATACTGCCTGTAACTACAACTGTTCCAAATGAATCAAATGTTGAACCAAAAGTAGATTTACCTGTTACTAGTTCCAGTGAAGATAGTGTGACATTAGATTCTTTTGCCACTAGCATGGTAGCTTCCTCAATGGATGTAACCATTCCTTCTCCAGTCCCCACAACATTGTCATTGCCTGCCAATCTTCTAGAAAGTTCAAGTGCAAGAGACTCATTATCATCAATTACTGCTGCTCGAAAGTTTACTTACACATATGGGAAAAAGCTTTCATCTAGTCGACAGGAGGTTGACCGAGTTATTAAACAAGTAAAACTTAACAGACCTTACCAGTATTTTAATGACCATGTAGATTCACAAGAGACATGGGACTCTTCAAGTTCCCAGGATAAAATTGGTGCAGACGATGAAGATTCTGATGAATTGAGCCCCTCATCTCGGATATCTTCTCATTTAGATGAAGGGGCTAATACTGATGTGGATGTAGTTGAGGTCAGTAATGATGAGTCGTCATCTTCAGCACTTGCGTGTGTCCAGTCTGCATCATTCCCCCTACTCCCTGCTGTTCTTAATAAAGTTCCAGATTCAAATCCTGGAAGTACTGATGAGACATTGAAGCTGTCCAGCACAAATGGTGTCGATTCTGTCATTGAGAAAAGTGCAGCAGATACCGAGAAAAGACCTCCAAGTAAAAAGAATCGTTTGGTCAAAAGATTTTTTAATGAAGAAGGAACAGACAGAGATTTTGTAGGATCTAATGCAAAACGTGGGCGAAACAGAGAAGGACAGAGGTTTGATCAAAGTGTTTTGTTACATGATAAAAAGTTCAAGGGCATTCCTTCCCTCACCAAAATAAGTGTGCCAACAAAGGAGTCAGCAGTTGTGTCCCCTTCTGTTGACAGCAGTTGCAAAAAGCAACAAGGATTACGTGCAAAACAGCGGGGTGGGAGAGATGGTTGTGAAGATATAGGTTTAGATCCTTTTAATCTTATGCTGGCACCTACTTCCATGGCAGAAACCAATACAATGCCTTCCCCAGATGAGGAAGATCTAATTTCTAAAGTACATTTTGAAGATAAAGATGAATGTCCCGGTGGAGGAACTTGTGAGTCACATTTGAAACCTACGAGAGCTTCTCGGAGACGTGGTCATATCAGGAAGTGCCAGTGTTGCAGTGGATCGCCCGAACGACCAAAGAAGAAAAAGCATATTGTAAAGGTTGAAAAATCCATCAAGAAAGGACAGTCCCCTAAACAAATTGGTAGAATGAGCATAACAAAGAAAAGGTAGTGGTTTTCCTTTTTTCTGTTTAAATTTTAGACGTCAGTGCATATTTTAGCATAAAACTAAATGCGTTCTATGTGGCAAGTGCTGCATGAAAATTGCCAAAGTTAAGTGACATGTTCTGGGTGGATATTCTGCTGTATGGTGTGGTTCGATACCTTAGTTAAAATCTAGTCAAAAACAGTCAATTTCAACTGAGGTACAGATTAACTTCACTTTAGTACAAAATGTATACTTACATACCTATATGTATATGTATGTATGTGTGCATACACACACACATGTATACATATAAAATATAAATAAAATGTGGTGTGGATCACAGTCTCCTGTAATAATATGATTCAGTCTTTCAGTAAGCATAAATAAGATGCAGAAACTGACTACTAGTCCAGTGGCTTAGTAAAAATTTTTAAGAATTCTTGTTGGTAGTAGCACTTAAATAGCTTACTTCTGATGGAAACAAAACAAAAATAAAAATGAAATTGACATTAAGCTTTTTCAACGATTCGTGCATATGTTTATGGCCTTCATGTGAAAATTATCCTCGGGACAATTTACATTAATATGGTTTTTTTCGTGTTGTGATTGAGCTGTGTATGTTGGGTGCAGACAGGAAGGTTCTGCTTCCAGCCTTCAGTAACAGTGAACAGTATCATTTGTGTATGGCCCAGATCAACAGGAACTGTGTCATTAATAATTACATAATGGCTCAGATCAATAATGGTGTTAGGTATTAAATTTGTTTTTGTGAATACTGTGTTGTACAAAGTTCACTTACAAACTGGATTCTGTAACATGTTGTTGAATTAAAAATGATGTAATGCAGGATGTAAGGTCCTGATTACCATCACAGTTCACATATGGTGTGTGTAGTTCATGTTGGTATACTGTGTGACATCCCAGTATTGGGTATGAAGTACAAAAACAAGAGATTTGAACTGTCTGTCTCCATCATCAAAATCAACTCTTGGAAATGACAATGTAATGGATATTATGCTGTTTCTGTGTTTTTGCTAAGACGTGTGTTGTTTGGGTTTATCTATCAACATGAATGCCCTTGATTCAGCTACTGGTTGAGGATACCTGACATTTTGATGGGCATTTAGGTACATTAAATGCTATAAATCTGACTTCTGTGTGAAGTACACGTTGGTCTGATCTGCCCTTTTGTATGAGGTAAAATGCATTCTGGGCCCATCGTTACTGCGGACAGTTATTACCATGATTTTCTGCTAATGATGAACGTATTGTATTTAATTTTGAGGAAAACTTGCAGTTTAAGTTGAGACAGTCCAGGCGCTTTTGTTGTAAATAGGAATGCACACATGTAAATAAAAATTTAAATATACATTTTGTGTGCAGAAAATGACAGAAATTTATATATATATATATATATATAGTACAGGCATAACACATGCATTGAACCATCCTGTCTTGTTATGAAATTGTATGTAATAGACTTTGCTTGGACTCTTCCTGAATATTGATTTGTTTTTTATCAGTGGTGAATGATTTGCTGATGCCATAGCCCCACTTGCATGACATATTACTTTTGTAGTTACGTGTTGTAATGTATGATGGAAATCTTAATTTAATTAATTTTACTGTACCAGTACCTTATTACCATATTTTGTAAGTTACCATAATTTTTGGGGTACGTTTTAGTGATATTGCACTTTAATTACTTTTTTAAACGTACTGTACAGTAACACAGGAGTTAAAGTGTATACCATATATTTTATTTGTTGAGATTTTTAATGAAAGTTTTATTTACTAATTTTTTATGACATCAAGGGATTTGAAGTTTCATTGTCATGACTCTGTTATGGACAAAGATATTTCAAAAATTTTTCATGTGTACTTCCTCCTCATAATAAATAAAAAAAAAAAGATTCTGGCATATGTTTCCTTACAAATTAAACTCAGTACAGAAGTGTTCTATTAATAAATAATATATGTAATCCACATTAAAAGTAAGGAAACAGTTTGTCACATGTTGCGAGGAGTATACAGCAAATCTCCAAATTCACCTCCTCTTATACACACACACACACACACACACACACACACACACACACACACACACTAATGCATTTGGAATGAAATTATTGCAACCTGACATTTTATTATTATTATTATTATTATTATTATTATTATTATTATTATTATTATTATTATTATTATTATTATTATTATTATTATTATTATTATTATTATTATTATTGTATA
>Ga0268261_10002211_pt1 | contig 13874 bp, 14 predicted proteins | sample TergutNc150P1_FD_190353 | JGI IMG/M metagenome (GOLD analysis project Ga0268261, IMG submission 190353) | Nasutitermes corniger P1 segment gut microbial community from laboratory colony in Florida, USA - Nc150 P1 (SPAdes) (version 2) | ecosystem: Host-associated > Arthropoda: Insects >... | reverse complement strand
CACTTTAGCTTGAGAAATTACACCAAGCATGTCTGAATCATTCTGTCGTACGGCAAGACTGGAAATTTTCCGTATAAAGGCTTATTTTGATTTCCGTTTCCGCGTTAGACAGTTTCCGTTTAATCCACGGTATTTAACATCTGTTTCAGCCTCAAAGTCACGGGACATAAAAATATTTCCGTTTAAGACAAATTCCGTTTAATACAGGGTCCGTTTAAGACAGGTTTTACTGTACATATAAAGCAGCTGTTTGTTAATATCCATATTAATTGTTTGGTGAGCAGGCGGTGATGTTTTAAGCATTATACACCCCAACATGGTAGTTTTTTACTTATATAAGGGCGTTTTACAGTGTTTTATTCATGTTTTACGAAATAGGTTGGAGGGGTTTGAGTTTGCGTATTGCATTTTAATTTTTCCCATTGAAAATATTGGGAAATACAGGCTTCTGGTTAGACTTTTCGCACAGAACGTCTGTTTTTTAGGAACGGATTACCGACGTTTGTTACCGATGATCCTGGTTCGAAACCAGATCGGAGATATGCTCGGCGGAGAGACAGGCAAATTTACATGTCGGAAGAATAAAGTAAAATTTGGGATTTCAAGTACAAGAATTCCGCTTTCTATAGAGTATATATTGGTACAATGTGCTTCAAGGTTGCCGGCATTTAGTTTGTGACTGTGTTTGTCATGCGGAGGGATGCAGCCTGCTCTTAGCAGAGGGTTGTGACCGTATCGCCGCTCTGACCCCCTGTAAACAAAAACATTATTTGTAGCTTTCAGCACATCAATGGGACAGCTGCTTATGCTTGATCATGGAGGCGGCCGAAAAGCTAGCCCTAAAACTCGGTTCCGACATTTGTTGGCTGACACGCCTGTGAGGGAGTTGAGAGAGAAAGTGTGACAATAATAATGAGGTGTAATTGTTGATACGATTCTAAGAGTGCCGGACGCAATTAAATTAATTGTAAATATTAAATGTATGAAAAGTAAAGTAACTGTAAAAATAAACCTGAAAAGGCCTAACCACAATTATCCTTTTTGTAATCTAGTCGGTAGACACTTAGCGTTTCCTGTGACAATCGCGCGTAATATTCCCTGGGTGGAGTTCGTGAACCCGACTTTGAGATTTGGTTGGTTATACGTTATGCAGAAAATGGCTGTTTTACAACGCAGAATGCTCTCGTTTCCTCATGATAATATGACTGACAACGCAAAATTAACATTTTCTTTGGTGCACTACTTTTACACACTTTAAAAGTATTAAAGTTAGCACATGCACTTTATTTTAAAAAGACTTGGGCTACTTAATGAAATGTGGTGTCTGAATGACCAACAAAAAGTACATACAACGTATCACGTCTGACAACACCGGTTCAAGCCAAGCCAAAGTGTTAACTGGGGGCGGAGACTTGCGCTTAGCGCAAGTCGACGTCCCCCTGTCAGCCATTCCAGCGTTTGACCGCATCGCTGGGCTCTATGACAGACACCTTAACTCTAACAGGGGAATACGCTAACGCTAACGATTTTGAAGTCAGACTGAGGACCTTGACTGGTTTTGCCAAAGACTAGTGCCTATGTGGCGTAAACTAATTATGGGAGCGATAAACTTGGGTTGGTTGGCTGTCTGGGTTCCGAGCCCAGACTGGCTCCGTCGCAAAAGCGACTTTGTCAGGCACTTAGGTGAAACCGCCGCGCCTCTGGAGGGGAGTGCGGGACGTGCTCCGACATAAACAACACCGGTTCAACTCCAATCAGCGCAGTTAAGCAGCAGCGGGGAGGGTTTCTGCTTGGCAACACTGCGTGGTGTTGACACGTTTGCATATGTCATGCCACATTCTGTGATTTCCCCACTACTCGCCCTAATACGTATCAATTCATATATTTAGGTGGATAAGGTAATAACATCCATCTACGAATAATATAACCTACAACAAATAGAAGTTAAAGTGTGTATAGATCGTGATGGAGATCCGGTTTCACTGCTTCTGCCTTCTCATTTTGTTGCAGATGCCCGGTCCAATTTGCGATCCTGATCATGTAAAAAACGTACAGCTTGATGCTTGTGTCTTCTATCTTTGGCATCGCGTCTGTGAGGATGACCAGCGTCACACTTGGAGCAGAGCGCAAGGCGTATACCACGTATTTTATAAGGAGGAGGCTGTCATTTTCTCATGACACGATTAACAAATTATCAGTTTCGTTCTTGCACTATTTTTACACTGATTATGATTATTAGATAGCATATGCACTTTATTATGTAAAGCGATGGGGCATTATGATAAGACTGTGTCTCATCTCCAACAAAACTGCATGGGAGTTGTCACGTCAAGGACTGTGAACGCCGGTTCAACTCCAGTCACTGCTGTTAAGTAAAAGTGGGCACGGTTAATACTAATACCGCTTCCTGCTTCAGAACACCGCGTGTTATTGACGTTAACTTTTGATTTTCAAGTAGAAGCAATTTAATTGGTCGTGATACACCTGATTTCCCCACCACTCGCCCTAGTAAGTGTCCCATCGATCTCTTTAAAGGAAATAAGATCTATCTACCAATAATATTATTATCTTCTTAAGCAAACAGAAATGAAATATGTATGCCTCCGCCTTCTTGTTTTGTTGCTGCTATCGGGTCCGATTTGCGATCCTGGTCATAGAATATCGTGTAGCAGGATACTTGTGTCTGTATTTGACTTCGCATCCGTAAGTGTAATCGTAGTCATACCTAGAACACTGTGCAAAGTGTACTCAACATTTTCCCGTGGCAGAATGCTCATGTTTTCACATAACGATGCGATAAATAACTTACACAATGACTGCGAAGCGGTCGTGCCCGTAGACGTATCATGATTTGCTGGACAGTAGTGTAACGCGCTCGAACCCCAAGGCAAAACTGAAAGGAGCCATGTGTATAATAAGGCCATTCTCCAAAAGCACACGTAGCTTCCTCAGTGGCCATCTTGTATTGGTAAACACAATTTTATTCAAACAATCGGACAAAAACTGCGTGGTTCAAAGTGTTTTATACTCATTCCGTGGGGGTTATGGTAGGGTAAATCACATTCACAACCCACCCTTAAATACGTGTCAGCTAAATATCTTTATGTTCGGATTGCAGTAAGAAATATCAGGACGCCTCTATCATTGTTATTCTGTTCAACAGTGGTGTAGAAGGAGTTTTTGCGCCTTAGGCGAGTAATTATAACGGGTACCCAGCAACGGACATGAATTAAAAAAAAGATCATTGGTCGAATTTTCTTTAGTTGGGTCGAGTAATTTAACTTTAGTTGAGCGCAGAAAATTACCATATCTATTTCCCAGTTTTCACTATTTCGCCTTTTCGAATCTGTCGCCCAGGGCAGTAGTGCCAAGCTTCCTGTCCCACAATACCCGTGAAGTTAAAACATACAGGTAAATCTTGAGATGAATTATACAGGTAAATGTTTACATATCTAGTTCAACTTTTCGTGTGGGGGAATATAATTGCATATACTTAAACCGTTTATTACTTTCTTCTACACGCTCCACAGACGGGTTTCGGTTTTCAAAGACATCTACATCAGTGTCAAATGGTACAATATACATCACTACTCTTTCAATATTGATCCTTTGTTAAAATTTTAAAATCTCTTTCTTCTAACATTTAACATATCACATTTACACGATGTAATTTAAATTGTAATTCATCTGCTTACTTGGATCTGTGTAGTCCGGCATCATTTTATTATTAGGAACTGTATGTTATATTCACTTTATTTTAAGCACACGAATATTACATTAATTATTGTCGTTTGGTCCTTTTATCTTTTCAAACTTTCCTTTACGGAGGTGCAATATTATTATATTATTTTCGAAAACAGATACATTGCAAAATATAATAATCTTACTGGTGATCGGGTGTCAGTGCGTTCGCTTGCCTCCGCCTACCGATTTTGTTGCTATTGTCGGCATCTATGTGCGATACTGACCGTCTAATACCACATATCATTACACTTAGGTCTCTCTGGCTTTGGTTGTTATAACTGCGAGCTACATCGGCTTCATATTTGGAGCTGGTGCGAGGTGTACTCCACGCATTGCCAAAGCAGGTGGGTCTTATTTCTTCATAACAATACGATTGACAACTTACATTACGACTGCGAAGCGGTCACTTTTGCTGAAGCTCGTAGACACGTCGTATGCTCTATAAATCTCACCCGGTGAGGAAAGCGGGAAACGACACTGAAGATGTGTGGAAATGATGTACGCTAGAAGGAATATTGAGAGACTGATAAACCTGCATACGTGAGGCTCTGTAATTTAGAACATCTGGTCGTGAACTCCAGCGGGCGGCTGTGTGAGAAGACGGTTTGGCCTACACGTAGCAGTTGAACTCGACTTGCTGTGACGCAATCTTCTGAACCGGGGCTCGCGGCATGTTACTGGAGTTAGAGACATTGTAGGTGGCTAGTACTGCGATGGGTGGCCGCTGCGGAACTGCGCGTATTGTTGGCGTATTTTTGCTCCTTGTTTTATAAGCTTTGGACATATGACGCCCTAAATCATGTACCTACCAGATTTCCCCTTCCCCCCAAGTACGTATCAGTGCAACACATTTTCATTGGAACTGCAGTGAGTAATATTAATATACTTGTATAATCATTTCCCTGTAATACATTTGTCCAGTTTTGGTGCCGGCGTGCTTCCCGCTGCATGAAGGTTTCCGCAGAGATGTGGGAATGTAATTAGCAGAGTTAAGTCAGATCGTTTACTTGAGTGTGTGGTAGTCACTTACTTAGGTTTTCCTTACCTAAAACAATTTCCGCAAAAACTATGAAATATAAAGTGAATTAATATGAACATGCTGTAGACTAAAAATTATTCAGGTAAAATAAGTGTTCCTTACTACAGTTTTATGTAAACATATCGAAAAGACACGGCTTAATTTTGCGGGTTGGTCCAGGAATGGTGTTGCCATAGCATGCAAAGGAAAAGGTCTTAATGAACAGCGTGAAAATTACAGGAACTGGATGTGGTGCTTCAGGCGGTCACCCAACATATGCGCTCACCACAAAACAAAACAAAAAAATCCTCGCACTGCTGCGCTGAAAAACGGACTAGTGTTCCGAAGCTGCAGTGGCCGTTGGGGCGGCTGAAGTCCGGTACATTCTAACACCTATATCATTTTTGTTTTTGTTTTTGGAGCAACAGTTCCCAGTGTGCCAGGGCCTCCTAATTCGCGGGGTTTGTAGATCACACACAACGCACCGCAGTCGGTATTACTCCTTTGGATGAGTGATCAGCTAGTCGCAGTGACCTCTACTTGACAACACACAACACTCTCAACAGACATGCGTGCCTCCGCTGAGATTCGAACCCGCAACCCTCAGCAGGTGATCGACCGCAGACTTACTCTTTAATCGGACGGCCACTGAGACCAACATCCGTGTTATTTAAAGCGTATTATTCGTAATAGATGTAATTTTGTCATTTTTTAAAATAAATTACACACAGTAACCTCGATGTGTTGATGCAGTCACCCAGTTGAGTACTAACGCAAGCAGTTAGGCTAACAGCTGCCCTGTAAAGTGAACCGGCGTAATGGATCTTGTAGTCTATTAGCACACTTGTATCGCGTCCTATTTACCACAGGCAAACTCTTAATGAGATTTTGTTACGACGGAGCCTTATTTCTATTTAACGACTACATGTTCTAAGTTTCTAAGTTTGAACTATGCAATTATATACATTCTTTTCTGTTTCAAATATTATAATACAATTTTTAAGATTTGAATTCATAAACGTGATATTGTTTGATGCGATTGGCCTTTTTTTAGACAATGGAAAAGGTTCTGATGTATATGTATAAGAACATACATAAAAGCCGTTAAGTAGATAACGAATAAGAAATTGTACTTTCGTTAATTCGAGCAGAAATACTGTAATATAAAGCGTCTGCGTTGATCTAAGCATGCTGCTGATTTTGAAAGCGAAACAGATAAAGAGATTTTTGTACTGCGTTCCTAATATAAAAATATGAAATGACGCAATTTGATTTTTCGATCGGGGCATAAATTGTAGATTCGTAATCTACAAAGGAATGAAGTAAGGAATTACAGCAATAGCCCGTGCTGTTTTGAGGCGGTCAAGACATACTTTCCTGAACTACTGTGATGTACACCGGACTGATATTTTGGAGCTGCTGTGCTGGTTGGTTGTGTGAAGTGTGGCGCAACCTAAGTAGGCAGGTAATAACAAGGTCTCTATTGTATTGTATTGAGAAGAAAATAGGGCAAGAGTGCGTAACGGTTTGGGTCGGTCACACAAAGTAATCTATGAGCACGAAAAATGTCCATAATAAATAAACGTGGTGTTTTTGAGACAGCAAAATAACGCCAGTGACGCTTAACGACTGTGACGAGCCCAATACCGATGTTTGGGAACTTTGTTTTGCTGTTACCACGCATGTTACCGTAACGCATCATATTCATGTGCACACTGTTAGTAGCCCTTTTGTTATGATGGTACATTTAACGATGGTGCATTTAACGACCAGACTTTATGAGTTTCAAAGTTTCCTTTGTTATAAGGAACACAGTACACATTTTTTAAGATTTGAATTTTCAAAGCTTAATGCTGACAGAATATTCATAATTGCAACAGTGCTTGACACTGATTGCGTTTTTTATAGGGAAATGGTTCTGCTTTAGACAAATTAAAAAGTACACTAATAGGGTTAAGATGATGACACCGTCGAAAATTGTACTTCAGAAAATTTTCACACAGAATCCCCAGATGTGAAAGTCTAGTTTTAATTTGAACATAATGTAGAATGTAAAATCTATACAGGTAAAAGGGATCTTCCTTACTGCGTACCTTGTGTACAATCATGGAATAGAAACGACCTACTTTTTTTTCGGAGTGTTGGGGAAGGGGGGGGGGCACGAATTGAGGTGCCTTAACCTATACAGAAACTTTATGGACAGATGGTAGGAAATGGTAACAAGGCCCGTGGTGTTTTGATGCATCCACCCAACTTATGCGCCATTCACGAAAAATGCACGTGAGTTACTGTAATGTTCAAGGGATAGGTGTTTTGGAGCTGCAGTGCACTCTGTCGTGCTTGTGGCTTGGTGCGAACTTTACACTATGAAGCCAATGTTCTTTATAACACAGCTGATTGTATGGAAGTGTAAAGAAATTATGGCAACAGCACGTAGCGTTTTGAGGCTGTCACCCATTCAGTACTGACCACGAAAAATATTGATTACTTACTGTGATGTTAATCGGGCCGGTGTCCTCTTTGTACGACTAAGCGTGTTAGAAGTGTGGCACGTCTTACTAACATTGGTACTCAAGGTTACGCAGTCATACAGTCTTCTCCTCCAGCTCTTGTTTTGCAGTTCACGATGAAACGTTACAAATTGGAATATGTGACGTATGCTATCTTTTGGATTTCGCACATCTGTGAGATTTACAAATAGTACATGATGCTCCTTGAAAAGCCCAATATTTTCTTCACTCAACTATTTCTGGTTGTACTTAGGATAAACTATTGTACGTTTACGAATATTATCACGTTTGACACAGATTATATTACTACCATGTTCCACGGCCTGTTTATTTCGCGGTAAATGAGTGTATTTGAGTGGGAAACTTACGCAACTGCACAAAAATATTTTAATTTGGTGCCAGTCCAACTACGCTACTCTGCACACACGACAGCCATATCCGCTAACAGATTCGGATGCTGAAATATGGAGCGACACTCCCCTGAAGACAATGAAAAATGCCGGGTAGTGACTACAACGATTATTGTTTGAGTTACAGGTAAGCTGAAATAAAGTGCGTATAACTGACAATTTTGAGCAGTTTGCATAGGGGAGTGCTCCGACGGGAGGTAATAATAAAGCAAAAATTATAAAACCATGAACGAGTGTGAATGTTGTGTCCAGAAGATAAGGTTGTCATTATTTCATGCATCTTTGCTTACGTAGAATACAGAATAACAAGCCTGTGGACAAAAACAGAATATCCGGGAAAAATTACTCTAATTCTAGGAGTGAAATGTACTGATGATAGAATACCAATAAAGATATACAACACTTTGCGGGTACTGGGATACAAGTATACTTTTTAATTACACTTCTTTCGCAAAAATTCCTTTCGCTGAGAAGGAAATGTTAATAGATTCTGCATCGCTTTTATCCGTAATAATCAACGGGGAAGACGTGTCAAGTAAGATCGTAATAAAGTAGTGTGTAACATATTTGTACTCAAATTCAAAGTACACGTTTGCAGTTTGTGGTATTAGGATGAACGATTTACTAGGAGTTTAACAAGGAACTACATATAAAAAATTACCACATTGAAATAATTGCAGCCAAGGCGCTCAAAACATCTCTGAGAGCGTATTCACTATTCAGGAATGCGTGTATAAGAGCCAACAGTAAATCAGCCCTCCGTAAAGCATTAATTCAAGTACAATAATTAATGTCTATTCCGCGTGGGATGTTGCAATGTACCTACCTCGTGAAACAGCGCAGACCCCAAAAAGTTCTCAGCAGCACTGGTAAATTTCCCACAAACCCTTGTATTAAATGTGCTCTTTTAAATTCCGCATGCAAAATGAGACTGGTCGTATTCGAAGAATGGGATACGGCGCAACCAGAGGCAGAAATATTAAGCGGCGGGTAAGCTCGCGAGAACTAGTGACTGAACTGCCGTTCTAACAAAAATTACATCACGCATGATGCCTGGAGTGACAGGTGCTAATACGAGTAAAGTATTACGTTCAGAATGAGATGTTACCGTGCATTACCAAACCAGCTGAAAAATGCAATTTCGCAGCGAGATCCAATACGCACATGGGCCGAAAACAGGCACTGAATTAGAAAATAACCTCTTTATTTAGCAGTGCAAAGCACCTAATTGTGTCACATTCTCACTCCCTTCGCTTAGAAAATGTTGGCCCTGAAAAGGGCCGATTTGTCTCAGAGAGACGTTCGTCCCCCCAGCTCCTTACTTCTTTTTTGGGCTTGCCTTCTTCGGTGCCTTAGCCTTTGCTGCAGTCTTTGGACGTGGTGCCTTCGGCTTTTTCGTGGGGACCTTGGTCACCTTTTTAGTCTTAGATGGCGCTTTCTTTGCCTTAACCGGTGCAGCGCGCTTCTTCTCTGTAGTTTTCACAGCTGCTTTCTTCGGAGACTTTGCCTTCTTCACTTTAGCTGCACTTTGCTTCTTCACCTTCGGTGCAGATGCAGCACGCCCACGAGCTGGCGCAGGAGCCGCAGCTTTTTCAGTCTTCGCTGCTGCCAACTTGAACGATCCAGACGCCCCCTTGCCTTTTGTCTGCACCAACTCTCCAGAAGCTACGGCAGTCTTCAAGTACTTCTTGATGAACGGCGACAACTTTTCAGAATCAACCTTGTAATTCGCGGCAATATACTTTTTTATGGCCTGCAGCGAAGAACCACCTCGCTCTTTCAAACTTTTTATCGCATTCCCCACCATCTCAGAGGTACGTGGATGAACAGGCTTGGTTCGGGGCTTTTTTGCTGCAGATTTAGTCTTCTTTGGTGCGACCTGCGTCGGGTTTGCGGCCGCAGGAACCGAGTCGGCTGAGTCTGCCATTACTGACGAAAGCTCTCTATCGACACAGTATGTAACGAATAGCTGTTCGCTGCTCGCGAGCGTCCTCCAATGGAATTAAAGCGGACCGCGCAGGGATCAGACGTACACTTTCCCAGCATGTGAGGCATCGACGTGCTTCCTCTCAAAAGTTGAAACCACATTTTTATGTTCCAGTACATAATCTTCGGTCTTGATTAGTTCTATACGCTAAAGCAATGTTTGAGGAATATCCCTAAACCTTCAATTTTGTCTTCAACATCCTTGTTCTTGCTACAGAACACTCAAAATAGAACTGTGTGTTCGCAGCGGGGGCATGAGGTGTCATAATTTGAAGATATCTTAGGGCAATAGGGCGCTACATACGCTGATCCCTGTCTCGTACCAGTTAGACACATCCTTCACCCACGCTTTCTCAAAGTACCCTTTGTCTATGATTTAAAATGGGGCCTCGAAAGGGGTGTGAACATAGCGCGGTGCGGAACACGTTTTAGTTATACGGACCAAAGTGCAATACTTTCTTTCTTGATCGGTGCTGATTAATATTTACCCTCATTAGATGATAATTACTGATTATCAATAGTCGCCCGTTACCCAATCGAATATAAATGTTTTATTTATTCCAGTGGATTGCGTAAAATCAAACGTTCCTGCAGCATTTCAGCGAGACCGAATATCGACAACCCATATCTTCACAGTATTAAGTTGGTTACATTTAAAATGCTTCTTTTCGGAATCTGTTAAGAATGTAGTCTATATTCAGTGTCTTCACTGTCATGCCACAGCTGAAGGTCAGCCAGCTATTCTCCCTTGATATCAAACCCTTTTTTCAGGCGCCCCTTGTGACGACAAAGAGGGATGTCCGTTGTCAGAAGTAATACTTTGTATACATTTACACCATTTTTTTGTATAGGTACACGTTTGCAAAATTTAAAATCTTCCAATAGTGTATGGCATACAGAGTCGAGTGGGGTAATTGCACGGAAGCGTTAGAAGTATGTTTGTATATATAGCCTGCTGATACTTTTATTTGCACATTTCCGTCCCTGAAGATGTGACCAATACGTTGTCTCGAAACGCGTGGAACATTTTAAACATAATGCGTAGGCGTATCCCAGAAGAAAGGTAGACGATGGTGAGTCTATAAGGACAGAATTCGGACTTGTCGGCAAGCGCATCCGTCTTCATTGGTAAATGATTTTCATTTGTGTGGCTGTTTGAAGACTTGGCGTTGTCGTTTCGCCAAATGCACAAGAATTTTTATTCCACTCGGTACAGAGATAAAGAACATTGTCATTGTCTTTATGAAGCACTAAAAATGGGTCATCGGAAATTGTTCGTTTTAATAGTTTCTCACTGACCACTCGCTATTTTTTAAGAAGTGGGTGTTTCAGAGCTTCCTCTGCCACAGGTTTTTGTCTGGTGCTTGTGTAATTTACACGGGGGCTTTTGTGAATATATAAATTGTATTGTGGAACATAAAATATTCAAAGTTAAAAAAAAATACTATGTATGAATAGCAAACCGCTCCACTGAGCTATGCAACGTACTTATGCTAAGATGGGCCAGAAAGTTCTAAACATGGGCTGACGAACCTATGGCAGCGGAAATTTTCCTTGGCTCTCGGCATTCCCTGCTTTCCCAATTTGTCATATTTCTTCTTTTGCCTCCCAGCGTCCCTATATTGTGTAGGACATAGGTATATACACACATCTAAATGCGTACGGATTTTATATGGATTACCGTTGCTACCAAATAATAGAAGGAGTGAAAGGTTTTTCTAAAAATTGGGAACCTTGCGAAGTGGTAACGGAATATTTATCATTGTGTCGCTAGCTTCGCTGTGACTGGGCGAATACGTGACATTGCAGAGAAATTTTACCATTTCATTTTCAAACAACAATAAAAAGGAAAATAATTTTTATGTTTCCATGGCAATACTTTCAATACTGTTTTATTTGATTACTTTATTTAATGGTAAAATGTTAGTTTCTGAAGATGTGAATATCGTCTATTACGACTAATTCTATAACAGTGCTTTCGAACCTTTCTTTCATCGAGGACCCCCTAAAATACTTTTCCAAATTCCTAGGAACCCCTGTGTTTGGCAACGTATACAGGCAAGGAAAAGGTGTTAACGGTGATCTTTGTTCCAGAACAGATCACGGATAGGATGGGTGGTTAGATATGGAGATTACTGATGGGTGAATTAATTTCCAAGTTATTAGAATTCGAGCCAAATGTACACCCGCGCACGGGGCGGACATTAAAGTGCCACTCTGGGGGGGTGCGGACCTCTTGGCCGTGTTGTTGGGAGGAGTTGCTGTTAGATTTATGGCCGTATTGTTAGGAGTTGTCCGTGTGTTTACTTTTTTTGTGTTAACTGGGGGCGGAGACTTGCGCGAAGCGCAAGTCGACGTCCCCCTGTCTGTTAGCCATTCCTGCGTTTGACCGCATTTTACTGCTTGATGTGAACACCTGTTCAGCCAAGCCAAGTTTGAGGAAACGTGTTGTTTCGGACCCACTTGTGCGCCAGCCAGGATAATGAACTGGAAGATTAAACAAGACTCCTGTGTGGTAGATAACGAAATTTCGGTGCTGTTCGTAATTGATACACACTGGGAAATATAAAATTTAATAAATAGTGTTAAGGACTTGGCGAATGGCCATCTACTATCTTGATAAATAAATTAGTCTATTAACTGCAAATGTTACTGTGTAAGACCACGTACTATTCCCTGGGATGCGTCCTAGCTCAAGGACTGAACAAGTCAGGAAATGTAGTTTTAAAGTTCATTGTACGCCTTCTTGCTTACGTACTCCATGGAGCAGAGTCCATCTTGAGAAGCTAACCAGTAAACTTTGCAGTTGGTCAAGAAATTCCCCGCATTTATGGAACCCGAAAGTCCCTCACCGTACCCACAAGTGCCCGCCACCTGTCCCTATCCTGAGCCAACTCCATCTAGTCCCCACGACCCCCTCCAACTTCCAGAAGATTCATCTTAATATTATCCTCCCATCTACGTCTAGGTCTCCCCAATGGCCTCTTTCCCTCAGGCTTCCCCACCAACACCCTGTGCACACCTCTATCCTCCCCCATACGCGCCACTTGCCCTGCCCATCTCATTCGTCTCGATTTTACCACCCGCACGATACTGGGTAAGGAGTACAGATCATTCAGCTCCTCGTTATTCAGCTTTCTCCATTCCCCTGTCGCTTCGTCCCTCCTAGGTCCAAATACTTTCCTCAGCACCCTATTCTCAAACACCCTCAGCCTGCGTTCCTCCCTCAATGTCAGCGACTAGGTTTCACACCATACAAAGCCACGGGCAAAATTATGGTTCTATATATCTTGATCTTTATGTTTTTCGATAACAACCTTGAAGACAACAGATTCTGCACCGAATGATAGCAAGCATTCCCTAACTTCAATCTGCTCTTAATTTCTTCCTGAATAGAATTTTGATCTCTTAACGTAGTTCCCAGATATTTGAACTCCTCCACCCTTTCAATGGAACTATTATCAATCTTAACACTGTGACCCCGCCCTGCATTCCGATCCCGAGACATAACCATGTACTTCGTTTTATCACCATTTACTTCTAGTCCAATCTCTTTAGTAGCAACTACTAAAGCTTCCGCATTTTCCTTTACAGTATGTACGCTTCTTCCCAATATGTTAACATCGTCGGCATAAGCCAGAAGCTGATGCGTACCAGTTAATTTCAAGCCACCCTTGTTTACCTGAACCCTCCTAATGGCATAATCCAAAGCAAAGTTGAAAAGCAATGGCGATAGAGCATCTCCCTGTTTCAAATCATTCCTAATTGGAAACATCTAAGACAAATTCTTACCCACCCGGACTCTGCTCTAAGTTTCAGCCAGACACATTTTTATTAGCCTTACCAGTTTCTTGGGGATACCAAACTCAATGAGAATATTCATGGCATTGTACACCTACAAACTTAATAAAGAGGAGTGTAATTTAATTCATGCAAATTTACTGTTAACGAAATTTATATTTACTGCAATAAATTTGAATCTTTTATTCTGTCTTTCGAGGTATGTTTGGATTTTTCGTACGAGGGGCGTTCAAGTCAAACCGGGACTTTTAATTTTACAGGTATAAAAAGGAATGCTAGCGTGGCGGTACTACACGTAGTAGTAAGTGGCAAGTGTGTCCTATTACTGATAGCTGGCGCGCATGTCGCGGGCCAGTCTAGAGACCGTTAATCAAGATGGCCGACGACAGTGTTAGTGCGTGCATG
>Ga0268261_10002210_pt1 | contig 13879 bp, 11 predicted proteins | sample TergutNc150P1_FD_190353 | JGI IMG/M metagenome (GOLD analysis project Ga0268261, IMG submission 190353) | Nasutitermes corniger P1 segment gut microbial community from laboratory colony in Florida, USA - Nc150 P1 (SPAdes) (version 2) | ecosystem: Host-associated > Arthropoda: Insects >... | reverse complement strand
CTCAAGGTCCAGTACCACAACTTCATGAAAATATTTGAACAATTAGGTCACATGGAATCAGTAACATCCCAAGAAGGGAAGAACACATGTTATTTTCTACCGCACCACCCAGTCTTCAAGGATACAAGTTCCACAACAAAGACTAGAGTTGTATTTGGAGGTGCCAAGACTTCCAATAGATTGTCATTAAATGACATACTTCAAGTGGGTGCTACTGTCCAACAGGACTTGTATTCAATTGTACTGCGGTTCAGAACCCACCAGGTGTGCTTCACAGCTGACATAGCAAAGATGTATCGTCAGATTGTTGTACATCCACAAGACAGGGATCTACAAAGAATTCTATGGAGATATTTTTCTGAGAAACCCATTCAAGAATACAGACTCACCGCAGTAAGATATTGAACCTCTTCAGCTCCATTCCTGGCAACACGCTGTTTGAAGAAACTAGCAGATGACAAGAAACAATACCCAAAGGCTGCTCAAGTGTTGAGCAATGATTCCTATGTTGATGACTTATTAAGTGGGTCTTCAACCATAGAAGATGCAACCAAGGTGCAGAAAGAAATATCTCTGCTTCGAACAGCAGACATTGAGAAAGTGGGCATCCAACCACTCTACATTCTTGGATACCATTCCAAAGGAGCTGCAAGAAACACAGCCAACATTATCCCTGGATAATGAAGATGGAGTCACAACACTTGGATTACTATGGAATCCAAAAAATGATCAGCTGCAAGTCAAGAGCAGTCTTATCCAGATGCAAACAACAGACTCCACAGCAAGCACGAAATGCAAGGTGCTAGCCATCACAGCATCCATCTTTGATCCAATCAGACTACTGAGTTCAGCTGTCATTGCTTACAAAATATTTCTACAGAAATTGTAGCAAGACAGATTACAATGGGAGGAGTTACTTCCTACCCATTTACAACAAGAATCGAATCAGCTGCTACAGACTATTCCAAAATTATGACAACTCAAGATCAACAGGAAGGTTATTTGCTACAATGTTACCAACATCCAAATTCGTGGATTCTGCGACAGAGCGAGCCTATGGAGCCTGTCTGTACATTCGCTCCACAAACAACACAACATCTTGTGAACTTCTGTGCTCCACATCGAAGGTTGCACCACTGAAACAACTAACAATCCCCAGATTGGAGCTTTATGCAGCTACATTATTGGCCAAGCTGTACAAGAAGGCTGTCCATGCCCTCAACACAACGATAAATGAGCTCTACTTGTGGACAGATTCTTCCATTGTACTGACATGGATACAGGGTCCACCAAACACATGGAAGACATTTGTGGGCAACAGAGTTGCCATCATTCAGGAAGAAACAGCTTCAGCCACATGGAGACATGTGCCACCTCAATCCAATCCTGCTGATCTACTTTTAAGAGAAGCTGAGCCAACAACACTATCAACATCCACACTATGGTGGAGGAGACCACAATGGCTAGCACAGGAGCCATTCAGCTGGCCTACAACAGAGTTCAACACTCCAACAGAAAATCTGGAAATCAGAAATGTGCACGTTGCATTTCATCTTCCAGAAGACATCACACAACAATTCTCCAAGCTGAACAAACTAATCAGAGTCATTGCATACTGCAGAAGATTCATAAACAACTGCAGACATCCCAAGGCCAACAAGCAAACAGCCATTCTGACCACACAAGATCTCGACCAGGCTCTGACTTGCTGTGTGAAAATGGTACAACAGATTTCAAATGCACAAGAAATCAAAGACTTGATGGAACATCAAGAGGTTGCAGCTACCAGTTCTCTTAATACATTGCATTCATTCATTCATTCATTCATTGATCAGGAAGGTCTTCTAAGAGTAGGAGGATGACTACAACAGTCTACACTTCCTTATCAAGCAATACATCAGATAATATTGCCTGCAAGTCAGCACATCACAAAACTGGTTGTCTCAGCAGAACACAGTCTGCATCATGCTGGGCCAAAACTCTTGACAGCCTCACTACGTGAGGGATACTGGATACCAAGAATCAGGAACTTGGTGAAAACACTAATTCATCAGTGCCTAACCTGCTACAAGTTTAAGGCACATGCAACACAACAGCTCACGGGCGAGCCACCATCATCACGAGTCCAACCTTCGAGGCCATTCCTCACAACCGTTGTAGACTACGCTGGACCCACCTCACTAAGATTGGAAACCACCAGCAGCAAAATAATAACAAAGGGTTACATTGCTATTTTTGTATGCTTTGCTACAAGGGCTGTCTGCATTGAAGTCATCACAAGCTTAACTACAGAAGCATTCCTTGCTGCCTTGAGACATTTCATAGCACGTCGAGGAAAACCAAGGACAGTCTACTCAGACAAAGGTACCAACTTCCAAGGTGCAGCAAACCAACTTCATGAAGTCTGCAATGTGCTTCAATCCTCATCAGAGATGGCAAGGGTAGAGGACTTCTTAGGCAATGAAGGATGTGACTGGAAATTCATCCCACCACATGCACCACACTTCGGAGGATTATGGGAAACAGCAGTAAAATCCATGAAGTACCACCTGAGAAGAACAATGGGGTCTCACATTGCCACCTACGAGGAACTCTCCACACTACTTGTTGAAATTGAGGCCTGTCTGGACTCTAGACCCTTGTGTACCTTGTCTGACGATCTTTTCAACCAAACATATCTGTCCCCTGGACACTTTCTAATTGGTGAACCACTCACCCAACAGCCTTCCATTGACTTTACTAATGTCAAATGTAACAGACTTACCAGGTGGCAAACCTACGAACAACAACTTCAACAGTTCTGGCAGAGATGGTCATCCGACTACCTCCAGAGCTTGCGAAGGCGTCAATCAAGGCAGAGGTCATCCCCCAACCTGCAACCGGGAGATCTTGCCCTGTTGAGGGAGGACAACACCACCCCACCACATTGGCCTACAGCTGTGATAACAGAAACCTATCCTGGGAAGGACAATAGTGTCCGTGTGGTCACACTTAGGACCCCAAAGGGAACATTTAAACGTCCCATCACAAAAATGTATACCATTCCGCGTGTGAATAGTGAATAATAACTAGGTTCATCAAATAATAAGTAGGTTCATCGTCTTGGGGGTGGCAATATGTTCATGCAAGGGATAATTTTTTTTTGTAGCAACTTGTTGGTCAGTAAGCAATTAAATTTATTCACTTGTATGCATCTGATTACACAACATTACGCAGCCCTAGGCTGATGCAATGTCATAACGCCAGTGTCACAGGACAGTTGTGCAGCGGGAGAAATCTGGTTTTCACTGGCTTGATTCCTTTGTTTCTGCACCACGCGACTCGAACACTCTGGTGACGTAAGGGGCATCCCCTAAGACATACGGGCTCTTGATAGCTTGGCGTCAGTTCAGTTCTCATAGTGTGTTAGAGGGTGTAGGACGCGTGAAGTTCGCGCAGGGCAGCTCGCGTGTTAAGGTGTGACAGCGTGTGTTACAACTGACACAGGGTTATTTACGGCTGCATACGGCGGGAATAAATTTCTTTGTCATCATTTACTTGCTTACAATCCAATTAAGTGGTTACATCATAGATCACAGACACATCACATTTAATTACACAGTTACTTATTAACAAGTATACAAGTGTCATATTTCGTAACTACGAGCAAGTTGTTGTTACTGAGTGATAAGATTAATTACTGTCAACTACTAATCAACATTGTATTAACGTGTTTAATTTAAGGAAATTAATAAAGGTGTTCTTTTATCTTGCCAATTTACATGAACGTCTTGTTTAACACTGTGTATCTGAACCAGAGCAGGTACAATTTGTGTTTATGAAATGAATGTTGGTCAAGAAATCTGGCAGTCGGAAAAAGTATTTCGGTAATGACAGAAAATGGCCCTTTTTTTGCCAGTTGCTAACAAGATGTTGAAGTTCCTGTGCCTACTGGTCCTGTCGACTGTGATTGCCGACAGAGCCACCTACCACAACTACCAGGTGCGCAGATTGTATCCTGAAAACCAAGAGAAAATTGAAGTATTGAGGGAACTGGAGAACAATCCAAATCGAGTAAGTTGGTTATAATGTATACTACAGCAAAACTATTATACTTATTTGTAGGGCCTCTAAAACCTTTCGTGATTAGCAGCTGAGATAGAGTCTATAAAATTTGCTTCTGCTCATTTCGCCAATTTACCGAAAATACGTAACCATATTTGCCGATACAGTATCATGGAATAAACGTCCACTCGTTTAATCGAATTTTATTTAAAAAAAATAACATTATCCTTCTTACCATTAAGCACAATTATTAGGAATTTACGTAGAACCATGTGATGTGTAATTTTAAGAAGAGAATCCAGCAACTGTAATCCTGGAGGCGGCATGAAGAAAATGAATATTCATCTTGCGTTTTTTTTCTGGCTGTTTAGGCCTTGTGTGGCACGTTTTTAGTTGGTCAGGTACGTTGTGGTTGGTGGTAGGTTCGACATATTTACTGATAATGCGTTTATGACGTTTTATAATGCTGTGTGTTGTATGCACACTTAAAGTTACAACACAAAATATAAGAAGGATATAACTAATAGTACACTATACCAATAATGGGGCAAAGTTTTATTAAAATTATACGTCCTAATGTAGGAGAATTCTGTACATAAAACCTCTCCACAATCCATTGAGATAACTCAGGGTAAATATGGAAGTTAAGATAGACTCTTCACTAAGTGTCCTAAACTAAAAAAAAAAAAAAAATATGTAGCACAGTTCCTGTGGAAGCAGGCCATGCAGTTTGGGCGCATTTATTAACGGGAGGACACAAAGTAATTAATTTTTAATTTTTTATTGTTGTCTAAACTTGTTAAAATAGATGTTATCCTTTTATTTTCAATTACGTGTGCTTTAGTATCTACAGTCATGTTTAAACCGCTCAAATTCAACATATTATATATAAATATAGTTAGTTTCTGGCTGTTTTACGTGGGTATAAATCACTAAAAGGTGCCCTTACGGATATTCGTTTTATACGGATATGATTTCTAACATTACTACCAGACATCTGTCTGGTGTGGAGAAGTAATTTCATCATTATTACTAAAAGTACAGGTGATACTGAACAAATGCAATGAAATTACTTTCAGTTCTGCTATAAGCTTCCTAGATATAACATGCGATTTTTTAAAACTCTGCACATCAATTTTCTCCACTCTTATATCAGAAAAACAGCAACACTTTTCATTCAAATAAATATTCACCCATATGCTGTGACTGCAGTAACCTAAAAGGCACTGAAATTTTTAAACACCTGGAGGTGGAAAGGGCCCTGAAAATTGGACTATTTAAAACACTGACTTTTCTGGAAATGTACTGTAGGCCACGCGGCTTACTGCCTTCTATATGTAGTCGAGCAATTTACAATGCATATTACTCTGTAATGGGACAGCACTGTTTAGTCGATGGCGGAAGCCCTGCTATTTATATACCCGTCACGATACTACATTGACCCTTTATTGACCACTAGTAACATAAATTGTATATAAAGATTAATTTCCTCCCACGTAGTATACAATCTCCGTTTCAGTTATACAAGCCAGTCAACTAAAGCTGTGTGGGAAAATAAACTCCATTTGTTCTGAAATCCATACAAAGCACATAAATGTACTGTGTGAGCAGAAATTTGAATTTCTGCGTAGTAAAACTGGTGGCAAATTTCTTATCCACTGGTCTGTAAATTGTTCAGCAGTTACGCTGTTGACAAAGTGTAATATAGTTTATTTATCAAATGCTGTGATAGAAGTGCTTACTAAAGGCTACTTCACAGTGGCCATAGTGTCACTCTCGACATCTAAACGCCAAAGAACAACTCGAAATATTCGTCTGTTGATCTCAAGACCCTTGGAACTTAGCAACATCAGAAAAAAATATGTAGGCAATAATAAATCGATAGAGAATATTTGCCGAAACCCTATTTTAAAGCATATGTATCAAAATATTTATTCGAAAAGGTATGTAAACATAAATGCCAAAATTCAGCATATAAACTACTAGCGCTTGGTTTGCAGTTCAGTTTCTGGCTGAGACCATTCCGAGTTGACAAGGCTGTGGACATAATGGTACCACCTCACATGCTGCCTCGATTCAACGAAATTGTTGCCTCAACCTCAAATCTGAGGTCTACATCAGCAACGTACAACAGTGAGTACAGCTGGATGTCACATTACACAAATCTGAAATTTATATTTAGTTTTCTTCTCTATTAACTCGATTCCTCAATTTCGAATAATGACTATTCAAAATGCTGTCTTCGTCAGTTGACATGTTTTCCTTGATTATGTTCTATTGCAAATTGAAATCTGGAGACGGGCTAATTAATTTATGGGCCTATTTTTTCAACCTTACATGTGTTATCTCAGTGATTTAAAACTTTAGAGCTTATCTTTCTGCAATGGACACTTCAACAATCTTTTTGCATGTGTACTTTTCTTATTCCTTTCTACTTCTGTTTATATGACACACAATTGTGTCTTGAGTGAATAGTGTGCAGGAATATATACAAAATCTATTAATACTAACCGCAATTATAAATATGTCATTAACATACTATATCACTTTTCTAATATACCCTTCACATTGTGATTATAAGGTTACTCGCAGCGTAAAGAAAAAAGGAATTATCCCCAGTAGCGCGTTACGATCCGCCATGGAGAAAAGTTCTCATAGACTTGAAGAAGCTGATAATACTGGAAGTCATATATTACATCTTCTCGCTCGTTAAATACTCGCACTTATTGAAAAATACTGCAGTTTTTTTCATTTATATTTTTGTTACGAAGTAATACTTGCACATAATTTATTTCTTGCGATGCTTTGGCCTTTTTAAGGTAAATTATTTTGTTGGGTTTACATTTCAGCGATACAGAAGAAAAGTCGGTTTCTTGATAATATTTGCGGTCAAAATCTGCTCTTAATTTGGTACGAATCAGTGAAGCAATTTCAAACAGAAATACAGGACATGAGAGAGACAACATCTTGACATGCATCCATTTCTTGCACTTCCTGCAAAGACCCAGAATTTGCGAAGATAACAGCCTGTTACAAGGAAGATAAGGCAGTGTATCACTTGTTTTAATGTAATTAGCAATATTCTACTGCCCTAGTCTTGGGCCGATTTAATTGGCGTTTTTCGGCCGAAGACCGATCCCGGTGGCCGGGCGGTTATAAGGTATTGGTATGCGGCCACTCGCTTGCAGGGATTGGTGGTTCGAATCCTGCCTGGGGAATTGATGTCTGTCTCTTGTGAAAGTTGTGTGTAGTCAGATAGAGGTCCCTTCGTCAGTCCGACCGTCCAGAGGAATTCTACAGAGTGTGGTGTGTCTGAGTGTGATCGCGAAGTCTCAACACTGAGGAGGCCTTGGTCCACTAGGATTGTAGAGCCACGAAAAAAAAGTTTTGGCTGAAGGGTAAATCGCGTAATACGTATACTATCATCATATCTACAAAATATGTTGTGTTTTAAATTTCGATTTGGGGGGCATTCTAGCCCGACAGCCCCCCAACTTCTGTGCGCCACTGACAGCCCCGCAACTCCAAAAATTCCTAGCAGGCTGACAAATTTCAGGCATGTATTGTACTGTCATAGCCTCTTCAGTGGAATGCCAGAGTTCAACACGTGTTGAATCTTTTCGAAAAAATTGTCTTCTAGAGAGCACTACATTTCGAAGTGTGTAAGAATGAGATCGGGTGATCGTGGAGGTGGTCGTACCCACTGACCCAGGTAGTGAGAGTCCAGAAACTCCCTTACGTCGAGGGTACAAGAAACAGGAGATCTACCATGCATAAACTACCCAAGTGCATTGCATTACCAATAGTACATCCTCCAGTAGCTGAGGTGATATTCCATTACCATATGCCACTTTACTCTCACCCTCCCTGACATTAACAGCCTTAAAAATGCAATTCGTCAGGAGACTGCGAATGTTATGCAGGACACACTACATCGCGTCATGGCAAGTGTACCTGGGAGATGGCAGCAATGCCTTAATTGTCATGGAGGACATCTCCAAGATGTATTGTATTCAATTCGAAAAGGCCTTTAGACGTTCAAAAGATCATTTCAATACAACTTCCATCCAAATACTGAGGGCAATATAGGGCTTACACTTTCAATGCATTCTCTGAAAAAACACGCCTTTTGATTATTAACATTTACCATCTTGTGAAGGCTAGCAGTACTGACAATAGGCCTACTGCCTGTATGTGAACGGTACTTACTGACAAGCATTAAACCGTTTTGCATCAGTACTTAATTCCGTTATTGTAATCAGTATTATACGAGTAAAGGTCATAGGTTAATAGCACAAGTGAACAGTCGCTAGCTTCCCACTGCAGAGACCTGGTTTCCATTAGACGATATTCCTTGTGATATTTGTTGATAAAACAACAGTGGAACGGGTTCTGTCTGAGTAGTTTTCACTTTCCCCCTCAGTTGTCATTCTGCCATCATTCCACATTCATATTCGTCCACGTACAATTGATACTATGCGGTGTAGACAACTAATTCTCCGCTAAATGCAACACAAAGATACGATATTTTCTTTTAATACGTATTGACCAGTTCAGTACTAAGTTGCATATACACCCAGGCCTCCACAGTGGTATTCCTTCAGGTTCTCTGATCAGAATTAATAAAGGTAATAAACACAAAGTGCCTGGACACAGTGAGAAATTAAACTGGTAAAGTGGAGTTGAAGTTACACTCTGTCCCTCTCTCAATAAGAGATGGTTTTGAGTCATATTGTCTAGCTGCATTACCCTAGTTCCCATTGGATAGCATAGTGGGATGGAGCTCACAACCTTACTGGAAGGGATATCTGTCTGTTCCTACTGTAGGATTGCTGCACTTATTGTCACAATATCCGTCCTATCATTTAAATGCTGTAAACTGAAAGATGCATGGACATCCCAAAGCTTATTACATACCTCCTGAGTTGTGACACTGCTGAATTTGGTAAACGTGTATTAAAGTCTCGGACAAAATTGTTGTCTCGACCTTCCCTGCCGAGAGTCTGTTTCAGAGAAATAGACATTACTGTCGTGTTGCTTGAAAGGGAGTTAACGTGACATTTGTTCTGCACGTTTCAGTTGACTCTTGGTAAGGCGGCTGCCCAGGCTGTGGCCAAGAACAGTGGCACTCAGTATGAAGCGGGAAACATCTACGACACAGTCTGTAAGTAGCAGCTTCAATTCCATTTGCGACCAAAGAGAAAAATTAGGAAGATTAGTAGAAGGATATATTTTTCGAGTGAAACACAGCTATTTTAACGCAGCAAGATGAAGGCATAGCTGTTTCCAGATTTAATACACTGAACATTTACGAGGATTTTAAAAATAAGTTTGATGTATTGGCGAAGTGATTTTTATCGGTTTTAAAACGGATATTTGCATGAAAAAATGCCAGTTACTTCACACTTCCACCATTTACCAGTAACCTATTTGTAACAGGCCCAGTGCAACTATATTTCTCTTGTATTATAACTATATTTTATTCTTGTCTGTAGAATATATGATAGTTTTATATGAATAAGAATAGTCACTATACTGACAGAATACAGACAGTATTACACGTAGATGTTTCCAACCAGTGACTTACTTATAACAGCTTTTATCATCATCTTTTCGCATTAAAGTACTAACTCTATATTTTCCTCCATGTGGAGAGGTCTGAAGAGAGTCTGAGGACAATCATTGAATGCCTCAGTCACAACACCTGTTGCTCCGGCCGATATTCAAAGTGAGCTCCTGCCGAATGTAGGACATTTATACTTGAATCTACAGTAACGTGCTAGGTAGAAAACGTATAGACCATTTAAAATTTATCTGTTACTATTTGTACCTCTTCTGCTTTAGTCACTGATTCAATTAATCAACTTATCTGGTTGTAATTTTTTTTTATTATCGACACGTACTTTCTCCTGCGCAACCCTTGTTACGAATAGGAAAGATATATGGAACCTATTGGTGTACTAATCCATTCTGCCACACGGGTTGTTATCTGAGGTTATGAAGCATTAGATCATATGAGAAGAAAACGCTTATTACTAACATCACATCATTCCTAATACACCACCTACCGCTACAGTTATTTACAATTTAGAAGTAATAATAGTTCTATCCAACCTGCAATTATTTTCAGCCTTGGAGTAACAAACCATTAAAGTTTTCAGGGTGATAACAATTTCACAAAGATAAGACTTGAATATCGCTGGTACCCAAGATGTACTGCGATATGTGAACGTAGTTTATATAACTGCCACTTGTCAGCACTGTCCACTACCAAAAACGATATACGTCTTTTCACCTTCAACCAGCTGGTTGTGACAGTGTTTCATAAGTATTTTGTGTGATGTTCACAATAATCAAAGAGGTTAGGGTGGGTAATTATTACCAAAATGAAGTGGATGCGGTATGTTGGTAGGGAAGTTCACCAAAGAACATCTGCTTAGACGACAGACGAGATGAAATTGTGCCTTCAAGGAGAGGTAAAATACACGGTTGTGGGTGGGTCGTGTCTGTTAGTTGTTTTTTTTTATTAGAGGTGTTAAAACACACTAATAACTGCCAGGGAATATGTCATGTGCTCTTCTACAACTGTACCTGCAACTCGAATGTAAAGCATCAGGCGACACAAGCCACAATTAAACTGGGCCGCGGTATTTTGGCTGTACAAAGGCAGCATATTCATTAGTTCTTTAATTGTGATCTGGTACGACTGGCTTGACGAAGCACAGGCTGCCTTAGGGCTTGAATTTTTTATTGAATATGGTCTTTGAGTTAAATTTCTTAGATGTTTTTGTGGGACGAAAAGACCCTACAGTTTGACATTTGGCCTGTCTTGCTTTGTCTCTCTCTCTCTCTCTTTTTTTTTGGGGGGGGGGGCTTAGTGGGTTCTAATGTTTTCTTTAACTCAAGAATTCTCAACCCAATTCCTGAAGACACAGTGCAAATTATCACTCGGCACATAGCAGCCACTCAGTGTAGGTTATTTTTATACAATAGACATCAAATATTCTCTTCAATATAACACATTTAAAATTCATTTTTATGAAGTCTACATACTCCTCTACTTATTTCCGAAGAAGATTAACTTATGTCATTAGAAAGGAAATTAAAGGTAAGAAAGGAAATTAAAGGTAACATCAATAAAGCCACTGGTATGAGTGGACTTGAGAGGCTATTTTTCAGTAGCGCACAATGTATGTTCTTTTGTGTGTGTGTGCAGATCCCACTAGTGGCGTGAGTATGGATTGGCTGCATGGTGTTTTCGACACCCCCTACTCCACCTGGGAACTGAGGGACACCGGCAGATACGGATTTGTGCTACCCGCAAGCCAAATTATCGATACCGCTGAGGAGACCCTCAACTCCGCTGTTGTGATCCTGCAACATGCAAAGGAGAACCTGCCGCGCAAATAACACATCTGTTTACAGCATCAGTAGCATATTTGTGTAGTGCTAGGGACAGAACCGCAACACACTAGCAGAAAAGTGGCATAATTCTAATATTCTAGAGACGGAAACACAAAGTGCTACGAAATGAAAGGTGACACATTTCAAAGAAATTAGTACACTCCTCCATTGCTAGGGACACACACTTGGACGATCCTCAGTAACAGAAAGTCAACATACACTACACATGTGAAAGAGGTGTAGCAGCTTAATAATGAATGCTTGCTTGTTTTCTGATTGCTGATCAGAGTGCTTGCGATGTTACAAACAAGACAGACCTGAATAATGTCCTTTTGTTTAATGTTACCCTAAATGAATGTACTCTGAGAAATACATCGCACAATAAATTGTTGTATTTACTAAGGGTGTCTAATTATTCATGGTGCCTGGAAGTAATTCTCACCACTCTCGCAGATTGTTCTTAATTTTCCCGCTACAATATTGACAATTTAATGTTGGCGAGAGTTGGGTTCATTCTGCAGTTCACAACAGTGTCACATGACACCAGATTCTTCCGTCGATTATCTTCACCTTCCAAACCATGGAGTTATAGGAGATTTGGTAACTTGCACTATTACCAGCCTGTCAAAATGAAAATAGGTTACGGTCCAAATCTAAAATCTAACTTGGCATCTTGGGCAGCAACATAAAATATCACTCTCCCTCGTCTTTGGTAATTTGCAAATTTTTCAATGTACAAGAGAAAAACATGGATATAAAATACTTTTTATAGTTACTTTTGCAGGGTTTCTTGGGGGAGGGGGCATTGTGCGATAAAAAATAGAATTAAATTAAAACTTTAAAGATACGGGAATGTTGGCTGGCCTTAAAGGAAAGCTCTGCGGGCCAGGTGTTTGACAGCCTTGCAAAGGGAAAAAAATTCCATAGATAGACCACCTCCACTTCTCCTTCGAGGTATTAAGCCACTTCATCGAGCATAATTCTTTTATTTTATATTTCCTTGCAACCTAACCATGTTAAGAGGAATATTGTTAGCGATAATGATGCAAGAAACATCGCTAGTGACAAGAGTTTTAGCGTGATTGACATGGGGCAGACGGCCTGGAAATAAGTCGACAGCAGGAAACCCCAAGCATCATCATCTCCACCATCCAAGGGATTTTTCTGTGCCCTCGGTACAGCCTGTGCACTATAATGTTAGTGTCTTGACTTGAAATTGGAATCGGGTTGACTGACGCAAAACATTTTAGTGGTTTCAAAAAGAAAATCTTATCCTTCAAAATCCAAAAAGCGAATAAACTATAACCTATACTACCTTAAATGTTAGGTTGTAGGCTCAGGCCTGGCATACGTAAAAGAGAAAGGTAACGAAATATTTTGCCTGCAGTTGTGCATGCGACTGGATTTGCTTTCTTTAGCATTCCTTCGTCATGGTGACACTATGGGCCTCTCATTATCGTATGAAGACGGAAGTTTGTCTTCTTTTTGGAAGTAAGTGGACTGTGTTTCAGAAGGAACAAACAAAAGTTTCACTTTATAGTAGAAGGACCTGAGTTCCAGTCATCTACAATTAATACCAAAACCAGCCACTGGACTTCATACTTAGTTCATTGCAGCTCGATGCTCACAATTTATGTTTCTAAGACTTCTCTAGTATTCTTCATTTTCATCAAAGCGGATAACTTTTAAGAGGTTTCCGTACCAGATCTCTGTGCGCATATTTTGTTTTGTCCATCCTACACATGTCCAACCTAAAGTACCATCCTAACAACATTAAGTGCCCTATGTAAAATGCCAAGTTGTTCATTAATAACAGGTATTCTAAATAGATAACTTACACCAAAACTTTCAGATTTTGGTCCACAATATAAATGCAGTAGGTCGACCCGTCCTACAACATAAGCATCTTCACCGGTGATTACGGCAACTTTAATGGTCTTCTCTGATTAAGCTGATAGTCATCCTGCCACAATCGCCTTTCTCCACCTGTCAACTTCAGTAATCAACTTGCATTTTAAGATCTTGAGATTTGTTAGGCCATGCATCGTGGTATAATTCCTTTATTAGTTCCAACTTGATACACAATTCTTACATAAATTACATAAAATTAAACGCCTCTACATGTTTCGAGCGTCATCCGCTCATCCTCAGGAGGTCAATATTGTTAATTTTACATGTATGCAGCCTCTGGTATTCTCTTTCTGCAAAAGTGAATTATTGCTTTATTGTACTTGGAATATGTTATCATTTTGTTAAAAAGTAAACAGCTATGTGTGGTTGTATAGCAATGTGTTGTATTATCACTGTGTCATAGAGTAAAATTATATAAACGAATGTTATTTGTCTGTGGGTTTTGTGTTCAATATAAAATGTTAAAATATGTATCTTACCTCTGCAGGTGGCCGTCTTGTGCACTTGTTAAGGGGAGACT
>Ga0268261_10002209_pt1 | contig 13880 bp, 6 predicted proteins | sample TergutNc150P1_FD_190353 | JGI IMG/M metagenome (GOLD analysis project Ga0268261, IMG submission 190353) | Nasutitermes corniger P1 segment gut microbial community from laboratory colony in Florida, USA - Nc150 P1 (SPAdes) (version 2) | ecosystem: Host-associated > Arthropoda: Insects > Digestive... | reverse complement strand
TGATTAGTGGTATAATACTGTTATGTTTAATGAAAGAAGGTGTCAGTATGTTTGGAGAAGAAGTTCCCTATGAAAGATTAGTTAATCATACATCCTATGAAGATAGAAAAAAGTATTGGGATATCGCTATTGGACTTCAAGCAACTGACAATCTACAAGTCTCTTCTTATCTTAAAGAGTTGGTTAAAGACTCTTTAGATAAACCATACAACTATGAAGACTTAGAAGAAAAATTAAAGATCTATCATTCACACAATTCTGATTCTAATTCTAGAGAATCTGAAGCAGATTTATCTGCCTTAAGAATCAATGAAATACTGATGATGCCTGATTTTAGATTTTCAATTGGTACCTTGTATGCCTATCATTCATTACTATTCTCAAACATACCTAACTTTGACTATCCTGTAGGTAAAAAAAGAGACTACAATATTTCAAAAGCACAAGATGTTTTAAATGGTGAAAGTGTTGCATACACCCATTATCAAAGTATTGATGATACCTTACAATATGACTTTAACCTAGAAGAAAGTAAGATGCAATCTTACGATGATTTAAGTAATGAAGAACTAGTTTTACAGATTACTCGATTCATATCAAACATCTGGCAAATTCATCCTTTCGGTGAAGGTAACACTCGTACCATCGCAACCTTCTTTATGAAGTACTTACAGTATTTTGATATTGAGGTATCTAACCAACCTTTTAAAGATCATTCTAATTATTTTAGAGATGCCTTGGTATTGGCTAATGCTAGTAGAAAAATTAAAACGGATAAGTTTTTAATGATGTTTGTAGAGAATGCATTCTTAAATAAAGAGAACAAACTTAATAAGCAAGATATGATGGATTATATTAAAGAAAAGACAAGTATTTAAACATCACTTTCAATAGTGGTGTTTTTTGTTTAATGGTATAATGAATAAGATTAAGAAAGAGTGATATTATGGAAAATAAAACAGTAAATATTATTGGAGCTGGCTTAGCTGGTAGTGAAGCAGCTTATCAATTAAGTAAAAGAGGGTTTAAGGTAAACCTCTATGAAATGAGACCTAAAAAGATGACACCTGCTCATACATCGGGTGATTTTGGTGAATTGGTCTGTTCTAATTCAATGAGAGGGGACCAATTAGAAAATGCGGTTGGTACATTGAAAAAAGAATTGATGATGTTGGATTCTATTGTATTAGAAACAGCTTATCAACATAGCGTGCCTGCAGGAGCAGCTTTAGCGGTGGATAGAGAAGGCTTTAAACAAGCATTAACCACTAAGATTAAAGCCTTAGATAACGTAACAATCATCAATGATGAAGTTGAAACGATACCAGAAGGACCAACTATTATTGCAACAGGTCCATTAACCAGTGATGCCCTTTCACAAGATATCGCAAAGTTTTTAGGACAAGAAGCCTTGTATTTCTATGATGCGGCTGCGCCTATCATAGAAAAAGATTCGATTGATATGACAAAAGCTTATTTTAAATCTAGATATGATAAAGGAGAAGCTTCTTATATCAATTGTGCCATGGATCAAGAACAATTTGAACATTGGTATCATGAATTGATTAATGCGCAAACAACCAAGGTTAGAGAGTTTGAAAAAGAAATCTTCTTTGAAGGGTGTATGCCTGTTGAAGTTATGGCATCACGTGGGATTCAAACTTTAACCTATGGACCAATGAAGCCTGTTGGTTTAGAGAAAGAACCTGGTCAAAGACCATATGCAGTTGTTCAATTAAGACAAGATGATGCCAAGGCATCCTTGTATAACATAGTTGGTTTTCAAACCCATTTAACTTGGCCAGAACAAAAACGTTTGATCCAAATGATTCCTGGTTTAGAAAATGCCAATATTATTCGTTATGGTGTCATGCATCGTAATACTTATATCAATGCACCTACTTCTTTAAGACAAACCTATCAATCTAAAAAAAGAGACGATTTGTTTTTTGCGGGTCAAGTATCTGGTGTAGAAGGTTATGTTGAATCGATTGCTTCTGGCTTATACGCAGCTATAAACATGGCTCGTTATTTAGACAATGAACCATTGATTGTCTTTCCACCAAGTACAGTCATTGGTTCAATGTCTTACTACATTACCCATACCTCAAGTGAATCCTTTCAACCAATGAATGCCAATTGGGGCATTGTTGAAGATTTGGGTTATCGTGTGAAAAAGAAAGAGAAGAAAGGTGAGTATGCCAAAAGAGCTTTAGAAGTGATGGAAGGGTTGATTAAAGAATATGACTTATAACAATGAGACTTTAATCAAGAAAGACTTCCATGATTACTTGGCTTATGAAAAAGGTTTATCTGCCAATAGTGTTCAAGCCTATATACGTGATGTTTCTTTGTTTAAAGCATTCTTTAAAGAAAAAGATCTATTAGAAATAAACTATTACGATATATTAGAATATCTTTCTTATTTATACGATCAACAATTAACCAAAAGCTCTCAAGCTAGAAAGATATCTTCTTTAAAAACCTTTTATAAGATGTGTGTGAATAAGAAGCTAATTGAAAGTAATGCCTTTGATAAAGTAGTCGTTGCAAAGAAAGAACAAAAATTGGTAGATGTTATCGAATACGACACCATTGTTAAGTTTTTAAATTCTTTTTCTAAAAGTGTTTTAGATATACGTAACAAAGCCATCTTTGAACTCTTATACGCTACTGGTTTACGTGTCAGTGAACTGGCATCTTTGTCTGTTCATGATATCGATTATACCAACAACTTCATCAAAGTATTGGGTAAGGGTTCAAAAGAGCGTATTGTCATATTCTCAGATCATACGAAAGAATGCTTACAATACTATTTAAACCACAGCCGTAATCTCTTAAATATACATCAAGAAAAAGCTTTATTTTTAAACAAAGATGGCCATCGTTTAAGTACTCGTGGGATACAGTTTGTTTTGAAGGATAAATGGTCTAAGTTAATCTTTGAACAAAAGATCAATCCCCATCAATTCAGACACACCTTTGCGACCCACTTGTTACAAAATGGCATGGACTTAAAAACCTTACAAGAATTGTTGGGACATGAGTCTTTGTCAACAACCCAGATTTATACAAAAGTTAGTCAAAACATATTGGCTAATGCGGTGAATACCTTAGAAGTAGATATAGATTAAACAAAATATTATTAGAAGCTTTTATCCTAGATAAGAGCTTTTTTAATTGATGATGTGGTTGTTTTTATTTAAATTTGAAGTCTAATTTTATATAAATAAGAATAAGTAGAATAATCAACTAAATGTTAACACTTCTTTTTATATAAAAAACTATATGTGTTAGAATTATAATAATAGTATATTAATGAATAGTTAAGATTATTTACCAAATATGGAGGGATAGATGATGAAAGAAAGTGTTAGATGTATCATAAGAAAACAAGCATTAGTCTTCTCAGTTGTTTTTGCATTAGTTATAGTACAGTTTTTTGCGCCTTTAACAATCATTCATGCTTTAAGCAATGAACCTTCAACAATAGAAAATTCTGTTGTTGAAAATGACTCAGAAGAAAATTTAACTTTAGAGGAAGAAAAGAGTGAAAGTGATTTAGAAGAAATCACAAGTCAAGAAGATGATACGTTTGATGTAGAATATCTAGATGATCATTCACTAGAAGAAGTCGACACAGCTTCGCTTTCAAGTGTCGGTCAAGAAGTAATAGCTAAGCAAGAAGTGGTAGATACTGTAGAACAGCAACAATTACAAGCTGTCGGTATTATGCCGCTTGCTACAACTGATATAGCTATAACTAGCGAACAAGATATTAAAGATGCTTTTGCTTCTGCAAATGTAGGAGATACATTAAATCTTGTTTTACAAAACGATGTTATATTAGCATCGACAACGCCATATTTATTAATACCAGGTTTAATTGGTGGTGTACCTAGTAATTTAACTGTTATCTTAAGTTCTCAAGATAATAATCAATTTGTGATTCAAACATCATTGGTGTATAGTGGTGCTTATACTGGATCTACAAATGCAAGACACTTTGTTGTTAATCAAAATACGACATTAGTGATCAATAATGTCACAATACAAGGTTCTAATTCTGATGTTAATGCTAACTATACAAATTTACAAATTGGTGGTGGAATCATTGTCGACAATGGTGGCACACTTATTTTAAATGCTGGCTCAATTATTCAAAATAATGTGGGTGGACCAGATGGCTCTCAACCAACAAGAATACCTGGTGGTGGTGTAACCTTAAATGGAAGTAGTAGTGATAGAACAGCAACCAATTTAATCATTAATGGGGGTATTATTAGGCAAAATCGTGTTGGATGGACTCAAACTTCTGGCACTGGTGTTAGAAATGGTGCAGGTATATACTCAAAATATTCAACAATTACTATGAATAGTGGGGAAATCTCTAATAATGTAATCGGTAATGATGGCTACAGTAACGATGGTGGTGCTGGGGTGTATTTATTTAACTCCAATATGGTAATGAATAGTGGAACTATTACACGTAACACGAATACTTTTGGTAATGGTGGCGGGTTAAGTGTATTTTCTAATTCAACATTTACAATGAATGGTGGAGAAATTTCATATAACAGTGTGCCAAACACTGTAAATACGACAGGACTAGGTGGAGGACTTATCATTACAGGTGGTTCGACATTTAACTTCAATGATGGTGAGATTAAGTACAATACGGCTTATTTTGCGGGTGCAGGGGTATTTGTTGATGGTGGATCTAGTACTGTCTATAATCAATTAATCATGTCTGGTGGAAAGATTACTAATAATACAGTAACCAAGACTGTAACTACTACACCAAACTATGGTGGTGGCGGTATATATGCTGCAAACTATGCAAGATTAGTTATTAGTGGTGGTTTAATAAGTAATAATAGTGCAGTTGGGACCTCTTCAACAGGTCAAGGGCTTGCTGGCGGGATCTATTTAGCTGCGAATTCGAGTCTAACTATGACAGGTGGAACAATCTCATACAATACGGGTGTTGCAGCTGGTGGAATTTTTGCAAAAGATGCAGTTGTATCATTGGTTTCAAGTGACATAGAAAACCCTATATCGATTTTAAACGATATTGAAAAAGGTGCGGGAGGTGCAGGTATGTACCTTGTAGGCGCTGTTACAGCTACGATTAATGGTGTTATATTTGATGGTAACAACGGAGTTGGAGGAGGAGGCGCAATAGTTTTTGATGGTTCTCCTAGTACACCTTTCACAAATCCTGTCTATATAAGTAATTCTACTTTTAAAAATAATCAATCAACAGCGGGTGGTGCCTTATACATATATAATGTAAGTGCCAATATAAATATAAGTAATTCATCATTTATAAATAATACAGCAACAGGATATGATGGCGCAGCAAATCAATCTGGAGGCGCTATCTGGTATTATTCACTTACGGGTACAGATGCATATAGATATCTAAATATTGCTAATGATGTTGTCTTTTCGGGTAATACTGCGCCTACAAGAGCAGTTCCACCTTTTAATGCAAGTACAACTTATACAAACCTACAATTTGCATCTGTCTCACCAAGCTTTTCTAATAGTCCAGTTAATGCGCATATTTTAAATAATTATGATGTGAACTTTGCTGGAGTAACTAACTTAACATTAACGTTTAATGCCAATGGTGGTGTTGCTTCAAGTGTTCCAAGTGATATCACATACTTAGGGCCAGAATATACAGTTGTGATACCAAACCAAGTACCGACTAGATATGGTTATACTTTTACTGGGTGGACTGAATTACAAGCTGGTACTGGTACTAAATATCAAACCAACAATAATTACCAATTATCAAGTGCTACATCACCAACAACAAGAACATTGTATGCTCAGTGGACTGTTAATACTAATAGTGTTTACTTCAATGATGGTTTCCCAACAACGACTAATGTTGTTGTACCTAATACAATGGAATCTGTTGCTTATGGTTCTAGTGTAAACTTAACAAGTTTGAATCCAACAGGAACTGTGACTATCAATGGTCTAGAAGTAGATGTTAATACACCATTTACTTTTACAGGTTGGTTGATTAATGTTAATAATGCTGATACATATGATGAGAATGATCCAATACTTACACTCGATGGTATCACTAAGCTACCAAGTGACTCATTCAATATGCCAAATGGTTCAATTACTTTAACTGCTCAATGGGATCCACATCCATATTTAATTAAGTATACTAACCCTGTAGATAGCTCAGTAGTGGAAGTGTTAACTCCTTATGGTGGAAGAAATGTTGTATTGCCTGCATTAGAAGCAGAAGGCCAACTATTCTTAAGTTGGAATACAAGTCCAGATGGTACTGGTACTTCGTTTGCACCAGGAGCAACGATTGTGTTTGGTGAAAGTCTTGGTTTAGATAACAACGGTAACTTTAACTTATTTGCTATCTGGGCAGATAATCATACAGTTTCATTTGACTTTGTAATATTTGATGATGTTGCGAATGCAGTTGTTTTTGTAGATGAAACGAATTTACCAAACAATCTAACAAATAAGCATGCAGGAGATAGTGTTGCCTTTCCACAAGAACCAGAAGAACAAATTGGTTTTACATTTGTAGAATGGCAAGTAAGATCTAGTGATGATTTAGAAGATGATACAATCGAATTAGATGTAGATGAAGAAGGCAACTTTGTTATGCCAGATACTGATTTGTACTTTACTGGTGTATGGACTAGAAATTCTAATAATATCTATTGGCAAGCAAGAGGGTTCGATTCTGATGCACCTTATTGTCAAATATTTGCTACAAATTGTGAGCCTCAACTTCAATTGACAATTCTATTTGGTGTTTTAACTGATAATGATATATCTCATTCATTCTTCCAAAGTAACTTTTTCGATGTTGAGCATTATAACGTAATAAGACTTGATAATGGTGATTTGAAGTGGTTTAGTGATGGAATTGATGCAGATGATGTTGTAATCAATGATGATGATTACTTTGAATTCATTATGCCAGACAATGATGTTACCTTCTATGTTATCTATGAAGCGCTTGATGATTATTACATTGCTTTTGAATGGGAGTTTTACGACGAGTATGATGTATTAATCACTGATATAGCTAGTTTTGGTATTGATATAAATGAATTAAACCAAACAATTGAAAATCAGGCCTTTAATTCTACACAAGACTTTCCAATTGTTTCAGAAACGGTTACAGGATTTAGTTTTGATTCTTGGACAATCTATAATGTTATAAATGAAGATAGAATTGAAATTGTTGAAGAAGATTTAAATGTAGAAGATGGACAATTTAACATTCAAAACAATTTAGTTTTTATTGGTAGGTTTACTATTAACAGCCATGATATTTCAGTATCTTTTGAAGGTGATTATCCTGATGATTTGGTTGTAGATGATTACAGTATTTCAGATGTACCGTTTAATTCAGAAGTAATTATAGGATTGTCTGAAGATGGACTAGAATTAACACTTGGTAACAATACTATTTCTAGAAATGGCTTTATCATCACTGAAGTGACTATAAATGAGGATGATATAAATGACTTTGAAGGTAGTTTCAATATGCCTGATGAAGATGTCATCATCAGTATTGTGTGGGCAAGGCAACAATTTGATGTTGCATTTAGTATAGATGGAACAGTAGATGAATCATTAACACAAACCATTGACTATAATGATACAGCTACAGATCCGATGCCAACTAAAACAGGTCATACCTTCTCAGGTTGGTTTACTGATTCATACTTATCAGAAGGTAACGAATTTGACTTTGATACACCAATTTCAGAAGAGTTAACGTTATATGGTGTCTTTATTATTAATTCATATGATGTTGAATTTAATATCGATGGAACAGTAGATGAATCATTAACACAAACCATTGACTATAATGATACAGCTACAGATCCGATGCCAACTAAAACAGGTCATACCTTCTCTGGTTGGTTTAATGATTCAAACTTAACAGAAGGTAACGAATTTGATTTTGAAACACCAATTACAGAAGAGTTAACTTTATATGGTGTCTTTACAATTAATTCATATGATGTTGAATTTAGTATAGATGGAACAGTAGTTGAGACATTAACACAAACCATTGACTATAATGATATTGCTACAGAACCAGTGCCAACTAAAACAGGTCATACCTTCTCTGGCTGGTTTACTGATTCAAATTTAACTGAAGGTAACGAATTTGATTTTGAAACACCAATTACAGAAGCGATTACATTGTATGGAGAGTTTATTCCAAATCAAGTTACCGTTACTTTTAATGTCACTAATGGGACATGGTCAGATGGCAGTGTGACAACTAAGACAGTTTTAGTTTCATATGGTCAAAGTTTAACAATAGGACAAATTCCAACTGGGATGATACCAGATGTTGCTCATAGTCAAATGACTAGTGGAACATGGGGAACTAATGGTCCTAATACGACTGATGCCATTACAACTGATTTGAATTTTACTTACATTTTTGATACTTTAAATACCTATGCAGTTACCTTTAATATTGCAAATGGGACATGGTCAAATGGTTCTGCTAGTCCTATAGTGGTTAATGTTAATCATGGCTCAAACCTAAATATGTCAAGTATACCTGTTGATATGATTCCTAATAGTGGATATTCTCTATCATCAGGAACATGGAATGTTACTCCTAATACAAGTACTGCGTTAACAAGTCCAGTTACATATACTTTTACATTCTTACCATTAGATGTTTATATTGTTAGCTTTAATATTAGTGGTAGTGTAGATGTAAGTTTAAATCAATCGATTGTAAGTGGGGGTCTGGTCAATAGACCAGTTGATCCTGTTCAAGCAGGTTATACTTTTAATGGTTGGTTTAGTGATGCTGCTTTAACGATACCATTTGACTTTAATACAGTGATTAGTGGTTCAACGACTTTATATGGTAGTTTCATAGCGATTACAAATCCGGTTAATGTTACATTTAGATTATTTGTTGAAGGCTTAGAGGACAATGAGTTTTCTTTAACTAAAGAAATTCCAATGGGTACAAGTGTTATTGGAAATGGTATTCAATTGGACTTAGATCAATTTGCTGGTTTACACTATCGTGTGAGTGAAGTTATCTTTATTGATGATATTTTAGAGTCACATTATCTATTAGTGGATGATGATTGGACAAATCCAAATCATACCTTATATGATGATTTAGATGAAGATACAGAATTTGATGCCTATTTATTATTAAGAAGGTTTAATGTAACTTTTGTTGATCCAAATTATAATTTATTTGGAGATACGATACAAGTGCCTTTTGGTTCTAATTTACTTGAGCCTGCTATTCATTTAGCAAAATATGATCCACCAGCAAATTCAACTCATGGATGGTATTTGGGTGTGATTAATACTCGCCAACAAGCAGCGGACAGTGTTTCTAGTGCCACAAGCCAAATGCCTGGTAATGTCACTAATCCAGACACACCGCACTTACAAGCACTTGCTGCTAGAAATCTTGTGGTTAAACCATCTGGTATTTTTGTAAATGCACAAGTGCCTACTCAACCACAAATAGAAAGTATCACGCAACAATCCTATGTATTAGGTGCTTTAGATACGAGTAATGCACAACGTTTCATTTTTGCAGGTAACAAACCAGAAGATCCAAATGCAGTGCATAGTTTGTCTTCTACTATTGTAACTAGTGATAAGGTATTGACTAGAATCATCACAATGGAGGAACAAACACAACAACCAGAGCAACCAGATCAACCAACAACTCCACAACCAGTACAAACACCAGTAACGACACCGGCGACTGGGAATCTATATATAGTGATTGTCGTTGTAATGTTGAGTTTATTTGGAATATTGTTAATTGGTAGAAAGTACTTAATTAATAAAAAGTAATGTGTTACAAAAGATTATGGGCTAATACCTGTAATCTTTTTAATTGTTATATTAAAAATTAGAGATGATTGTAAGTATAAAATAGCTGCTTGTTTGAACATTATATGTATAACAATATCATATCAATTTTTATTGTGTACTTATAAAATTACTTATAGTAAAATAATGAAATATAGAAAAATATATAATATCCATAATAAGGTTGGATAGTCTCTACAAAGTTGCCGTAAATAACTTTACTAGTGTAATTAATTGTAGTTAGGGCATTAAGGCCCTTTTTTATAAAATAGAGGAGGAAGATTAATGAGTAAGATTTTAGGAGAAGGTTTAACGTTTGATGATGTATTGTTGGTGCCACAGTTTTCAAAGGTTGTACCAATGCAGACAAAGTTAGATACCAATTTAACAAAGAATATCAAGTTAAACATTCCAATTATTGCATCACCAATGGATACAGTGTGTGAGAGTGAAATGGCGATTGCTATGGCTAAATTGGGTGGGATTGGTATCATCCATAAAAACTTAACGATAGAAGAACAATGCGATGAAGTAAGAAAAGTTAAAGAATGTGAAGTATTGGAAAAACATACCAAAGCCGCATTGGATAAAAAAGGTCAATTGTTGGTTGGAGCGAGTGTTTCAATCGGTTCTGATTTTGAAGAGAGAGCCTTGGCTTTGTATAAAGCAGGGATTGATGTGATTGTTATTGATTCGGCTCATGGACATTCTAAAAATATCTTAGTAGCGATTAAGTTTGCCAAAGACAACTGTCCAGGTTTAGATGTTATTGCTGGTAATATTGCAACAAGAGAAGCAGCAATCTCTTTAATCGATGCAGGTGTTGATGCAATTAGAGTTGGGATTGGTCCTGGTTCTATTTGTACAACAAGAGTCATTGCTGGTGTTGGTGTGCCTCAAATTACAGCGATTATGGATGTCTATGAAGCATGTGCATATACCGATGTTAAGATTATTGCTGATGGTGGAATGAAAACATCAGGTGATATTTGTAAAGCTATTGGTGCAGGTGCATCAACGGCGATGTTGGGTTCAATGTTGGCTGGTACAACACAAACACCTGGAGAAATTATTGAACAAGATGGTGTCAAATACAAATCATATGTTGGTATGGGATCATTAGCGGCAATGAAGCGTGGTTCTAGTGAAAGATATTTCCAAAATGCTAAGGAACAATCTAAATTAGTACCTGAAGGGATTGAGTCTTTAATTAAATATAAAGGTGATGTTAAAGATATCATTTTCCAAATTGAGGGTGGATTAAGATCTGGTTTAGGATACAATGGTGCTAGAAATATTTTAGAATTAACTCAAAAAGCAAAATTTATTAAGATTACCAATTCGGGGTTAAATGAGTCACATCCTCATTCTTTAAATATCATTAAAGAAGCACCGAATTATACAGGTAAAAAATAATGATAGATAATCAGTACATATTGGTTTTAGATTATGGGAGTCAATACAACCAATTAATCGTAAGAAGAATTAGAGAGATGAATGTTTATGCGATTTTAGAACATCATGACATGGATTTCTCTAAATTAAAAGATGATAAAAACTTAAAAGGGATTGTTTTATCAGGAGGACCTAACTCAGTTTATGAAGAGGGTGCTTTTACCATTGATGATTCTATCTTTGAATTGAATGTTCCTATTTTAGGGGTATGTTATGGGATGCAGTTAATCTCTCAAAAACTAGGTGGTCAAGTCGTACCTGGTACTGTTAAAGAGTTTGGTAAAACTGAGATTGTTGTGGATGCACTAGAAACTTCTGTTTTATTTAAAGGTACAGCTAAAGAACAAATCACTTGGATGTCTCATATGGATAAGGTTGTGAGTATTCCAGATGGTTTTGTAAAGGTGGCACATTCACAAAATACTGAGTTTGTAGCGATTGAAAATAAAGTGAAAAATATTTATGGGATTCAATTTCATCCAGAGGTTACCCATAGTCAGTATGGTTTTCAAATATTAGAAAACTTTGTTAAAGAGTGTGGACTTACACAGAAATGGTCAATGGAAAACATCGTTGATACATTGGTACAAGATATCAGAGACAAAGTTGGTAATGATCAAGTTATTCTAGCATTATCAGGTGGGGTAGATTCATCGGTGGTTGCTTACTTGTTAGAAAAAGCGATACCTAATCAATTAACTTGTGTCTTTGTAGATCATGGCTTATTAAGAAAAGATGAAGCACAAAATGTAGTCGATATGTTTTCACATATGAAGTTAAACTTAATTGTTAAGAATGAACAAGACTTATTCTTCTCTAAATTAAAAGGTTTAACTGATCCAGAAGCTAAACGTAAAGCAATTGGTAATACTTTTATTGAAGTGTTTGATAATGTCGCATCAACAATTAAAGATGCGAAATGGTTAGCACAAGGTACGATTTATGCGGATGTCATTGAATCTGGTACTAAGACAGCACAAACGATTAAATCACATCATAACGTAGGTGGATTACCTGAAGATATGCAGTTTAAACTGATTGAACCTTTAAGAGATTTATTTAAGGATGAAGTTAGAAAATTAGGGTTAATCTTAGGTATGCCTGAAAAAATGGTTTATCGTCAACCTTTCCCTGGTCCTGGATTAGGAATTAGGGTTATGAATGAAGTAACCAAAGAAAACGTAGCCATCTTACAAGATGTTGATGCGATTGTTAGAGAAGAGATTTTAGCTGGTAATGATAAATTCCATGCTTGGCAATACTTTGCGGTATTGTTGAATGGAGTTAAATCAGTAGGTGTTGTTGGTGATCAAAGACAATATGGAGAAGTGGTTGCTGTTAGAGCGGTTTCTTCTATTGATGGTATGTCTGCAGATTTCTGTGATATTGATCATACAACCTTAGCTAGAATATCAACAAGAATTATTAATGAAGTACGTGGTGTATCTAGAGTCGTTTATGATATTACATCTAAACCGCCAGGTACCATTGAATGGGAATAAGAACTACTTAGGTAGTTCTTTTTTTAATACCTTAAATAAAGTTATTTCATTGAAGCAAAATAACTTTTCGTTTTGGTGTTTTATTTTATTATTATGAAATAACTTTTCATTTTAGAGTTTTATTTTATTGAAGTAAAATAACTTTTCAATTTAGAGTTTTATTTTATTGAAGTAAAATAACTTTTCATTTTAGAGTTTTATTTTATTGAAGTAAAATAACTTTTCAATTTAGAGTTTTATTTTATTGAAGTAAAATAACTTTTCAATTTTAAGTTTTATTTTATTATAGTAAAATAACTTTTCGATTTTAAGTTTTGTTTTATTATAGTGAAAGAACTTTACTTTTATGAAGTTTTATTTCATTGTAATGAAATTACATTATCCAAAAAAAATAACTGCTATAGCATTTAGTGACTATTTAACAAACTAGAGTTACTATTTATAAAACATAATATGTGTTATGATTATATAAACAATAAAAAAGGGGAGATTTTATGGTTTGGTTAAATGTCGCATCATTAGTTTTAGGAATCTTAGCATGGTTATTACCAGGATTAGTTAGTAGAAAGAGTAAGGATAAATATCTAGGAAGTTTCTTATCTTTAACTGCTTGTATATTGGCATTACTATGTCAAATTCTATATCATTGGCATCTAGTTAGAATCGAAGATTGGACTGCTTTAATGGATATTACTTTTTCTACAGTGTTGGCTAGTATTGTCTTAGTAGTAGTAACACTGCTTTTAAATATCAAATTATATAAGGTTAAATAGGGAGGTAATTTAGATGAATAAAGAGTTAGAAGGAAGATTATTATTTTTGAAAGAGGTAGATGCTTTAAAAAATGTTATTAGACAAAATAAGTTGGTAGATGCTTCTAGATATGAGAATGTAGCTGAGCATTCTTGGCATTTTGCTTTGTCGGCAATGACATTGTTTGATTATTGTGTCTTGCCAAATGTTGATTTAAATAAGGTTATCAAGATGGCATTGGTTCATGACTTGGTTGAAATCTATGCAGGGGATACACCAGCTTAT
>Ga0268261_10002208_pt1 | contig 13880 bp, 7 predicted proteins | sample TergutNc150P1_FD_190353 | JGI IMG/M metagenome (GOLD analysis project Ga0268261, IMG submission 190353) | Nasutitermes corniger P1 segment gut microbial community from laboratory colony in Florida, USA - Nc150 P1 (SPAdes) (version 2) | ecosystem: Host-associated > Arthropoda: Insects > Digestive... | reverse complement strand
CCTTAAATGGCCCCCATAATAATAATAATAATAATAATAATAATAATAATAATAATAATAATAATAATAATAATAATAATAATAATAAATCAAGCCTATAGATCGGGTGAAAGGGCTGGCACATAATGTTGCCATGGCGAGATATACTGTGATTTTCAGACACGGCACTTGAAATGTCCATCAGCTGCCGAGCAGCAGGTGCTGTTCCTGCACTTATAAGAACAAAATCATGCCAAAGGACGTGTTGAACAGAACAGAAACTCATTCATTATACGCAAATAGGGGTCAGCTGTCACACTAACAGCACTGCCAGATTCATCCTCGAAAAACGAGGACCAGTTACACCAAACGCCTATATTTCGCTGACTGTGAAGTGGTTCCAGCTGCAACTCATACGGATTGGCTTCACTCAAAAGCCTCAAGTTCTGTTTATGCACAAAACCAGAAAATTAAAAATGATTTTTATCTGACACCATCAAGTAAGGTAACAATCAGCTTACAAAACACCATTTTTGATGTAAGATCAAGGTACGACATATTTCGTGTAACGATGATAATGTAAGTGAAAATAATGTATGCGTCGGAGTGATTTGCTTGATAAACTCGTAATAAGGGCAACGTCTGCTTTCTCATAGTCTGGGAATACAATCGATACCAACTCGTAATCTTTCAATGGTTTGTGGCGCCACAGAGTTCTAAAATCCCTTTTAGGCCTGTTAATTTTTTGCAGAAGCCGTATAACGCGAGTGGCTTATCCTCTTCTGGAGAACGTTGCAATCTAGAACCGTTTCATGTCTCCCAGTGTTAAAATGTCGTCTGTATATTCGCCAATTTGCTAACACGAGTAGTAAGCATACATCTTGGGCACCCGGAATCCCAGACAGTATGGCGCCAGGCTTAACCTAACCTTAAGCTTCCTCTAGTGACGTCACACGTAAACAAACCTAACCTTCCCCTCCCTCCCCTTGCCCTCAGACGGCAAACATTGCTTCCAGACAGTACGACGCCAGGGCTTAACCTAACGTAAACTTGTTATTATTTACAAACCTAACTCTCCACACCCTTTTTAGGCCTCTAGGCGATCACGTGATGTCAACAAAGATGGCGGAGGGGTGAATGACCTTCCCTTTTAACCTAACTCTAAATTGTTATTATTTTGAAACATTGTTATTGTCACATGATGTAAACACCCCCAGGCGATGCGATGTCAACAAAGATGGCAGAGGGGTGAATGACCTTGCTGCTTAACCTAATTTTAACTTGTTATTATTTTGAAACGTTGTTATTGTCACGTTATGTAAACACCCCAGGCGATGCGATGTCAACAAAGATGGCGTAGGGGTGAATGACCTTTGTGCGTAACCTAACTTTAACTTGTTATTATTTTGAAACGTTGTTATTGTCACGTGATGTAAACAGCCCTAGGCGATGTTACGTAAACAATGAGGTAGACAGCGTGACGCCGTGCTAAACCTAACTTTAACTTGTTATGGTAAACAAAGCGCCATCTTGAATTGTAGCTAATATGGCGGCTAGAGCGGTAAGTTTAAAAGTTTGTTATAATTTTGAAGCCTTGTTATGGTTGCTGGATGTAAACAAAAGATGGCGGAGGGGTTAATGACCTTTGTGCGTAACCTAACTTTAACTTGTTATGGTTATTTGATGTAAACAAAGGCTCCATTTTTAATTTTTGCTACCATGGCGGCTAGCGCCGTAATTTTAAACATTGTTATTATTTTGAAACTTAACAGTGACCTTGTTATGGTTACCGGATGTAAACAAACTCTTAGACAGCTTGTTGCCACCGTTATTTTGAATTTGAGGTAATATGGCGCACACGCGCGGTAATTTTAAACTTTGTTATTATTTTGAAACTTAACAGTTCACTTTGTTGTGGTAGGTGGATGTAAACAAACTCTCTAGACAGCTTATTGCTACCGTTATATTGAATTTGAAGTAATATGGCGGCTAGAGCGGTAATTTTAAACCTCACTTATTATTATGAATATTTATTATTGGTTTGATGTAAACAAAGGTGCCATTTTGAATTTTTGCTAACATGGCGACTTGCGCGGCAACTTTGAACTCTGTTATTTGAATAACGTAGCAATGTTACAATATGGCGGCTAGCGCGGTAAATTTAAACTTTGTTATTATTTTTAAGCGTTGTTATGATAAACAAAGGCGCCATTTTGGATTTTTGCTAACTTGGTGACTTGCGCGATAATTTTAAACCAAACTTTGAACTTTTGTTATTTGAATAACGCTGCCATTTTGCAATACGGTGACTTTGGCAGTAATTTTAAATTAATGCTAACGTAAACTTAACTATGTTATTGTAATAAGGCGGCCATTTATACAATATGGTGGATACGCGCGCTATTTAAACTTAACTTTAACTTGCTATTGTAATGAGACGGCCATTTTTAAATATGGCGGGCACGCGTGTTATTTAAACGTCACAAACATGTTATTTGAATAAGACGGCAATTTTACAATGTGGCGTCTAACGCGCCAAATTTAATTTGTTTCTAGCCACCATTTTACAATATGGTAGACTAGCGCGCTATTTAAATTTCTTACTAACCGCCATGTTACAATATGGCTACAACTTTTAACTTTATGTGACACTCGAAAGAGGTGACTATAGCGGTAAGATATGAGACTCATAATTGAAAGATTGTAGGTTTGAATCTTGCGGCTTTAACCATCTCTTTTTAAGGAACCTATCCTTGGTAATTAGGGTAAATAAAGACATAATTTTACATTTTACAAATATGTACACTTTAAATTTACTTTTGCTTGTTTACTTACACAGATGAAGTTGCTGCTGTGTTTGCTGTACACATAATTGGTTTTTGCACACTCACAGTTTTTATTTACGGTACTTGCTTGGTAGACTCCCTAACTTATTAACACAAAATGATTTTAAACTGGAAGTACCGGTTTTAACACATAATTTACATCGGCACTGATTCTTTCATAACCAATTGCGAGAACGTTTACTACAGAACAGTATTTTGGTGGGAAATATGTTTATTAGAGGATGTTTGAAACAGGACCCGGTGTACAATTTACAGTTAGCTAAGCGACTAGGTCTATTTAAATCCAAAGCAAACACATCAAATTTGCACTCATGTCTTGATGTTAACACGTAATTAGTGAAATATGTTAAACGTTTCTTGATACACACAGCACCGTTAGCTAGAGACGATAAGCGCATTTTTTACACACTTTGGGGCGAATATTAGTTCGGGCGGGAGCTCTTTATGTATTAGTCTTGCTTTAAAGGATATTTTAGCTGTGTCATAACCAGATGATAACACGAAATAGTTATGTGTACGTAACTTAAAAGTGCATTCTTTTACTGCAATATATTTTTTAATATATTTTGCGTAATTTATGTTTATCGCACAACACATATAAATCGATTTCTTTTACTGAGTTCAGGATTCCAGCTACATAACTTGGATAACGTCCGAATGTAGCACCGAGTACATTATCACTGTTAAGGGTCGCAACAACATTATTTACCAGCCATAACCACTTTTTATTTTGAATTTGAACTGTATCGTACCAAATACCTCGCCCTACGTTAGTATTGAAGTCCTTACACAACTTCCCAATGCTTGAGTTCGGTAGAAATGAAACATTGGCGAAATTTAGAAAATGCATTATGCATAGCACTGAACACTTGCTGGTAGCACTGAAGACTTGCTGGTAAACTGTTAGAGCGGACAGGTTAGACTGAGTGATTTGTGTTTTACTCGTAAGTGAGTAGCGAGTTGTAACGTGCACTTTGTTTACCCCAGGCAAAAGCCATTAAGTGACAACTTTAGACGTGTTGCGACTTGCTGGCGTTAGCAGGAATGCGTGTTAGATAAAATTAGATAACGATTCTAGGAAAAATCCATTAAGGGGATACTTAACAATTAGGTGACATATTTTAAAAGCCATTAAGGGATGCTTAACTGAGGTGTTACTGTTATTTGGACATAAACATTTTAAATTAGCCCAATTTGAACCTTTGAATTACCAACCCTATTTTAAATTACTACTCGCTACTATGCTACAATATGTAGGACACGCGCGCTAACTTTAAATTATACTGCTAACTTAACTTATAGCACTAATTTTAAATTTTTGCGTTTTATTTACACAGGAATGCTAGAGGTAGTAGTGAATGGTGTTTTAGCAAAATTAATTAGAAAGATGTACTTGTTATAACCTGTACGGACTGGGAAACGTACCTACAGCATGAAGTTTGGTTATGGCCCAGACAAACTGATTGAAGCAATGCGACTTGCAGGAAAATAAAATGTACTTATACCGAACAGAATTTTGCTCCCCGGCTAACGTAACTTAACAATAGAGTACAAAAACTTGCCAGTTAATACTATTTAAGAACTACGCAAAGCACATAAGCACAACGTATAGAGGAGAAAATTTAGACTATAAAATGAGGTGTTTTGGTCATTAGGATGTAAGCATTTGTAAACGAGGGCCATTTTAAAATTTGTTACTAACTTAAAAATTTACTATTTGAATAAGACGGCCATTTTACAATAGGGCGGCTAGTGCGGCAATTTTAAGCACAACTTTAACTTGTTATTTGAATAAGATGGCCATTTTACGATATGACGGCTAGCGCGGCAATTTTAAACCTAACTTATCTTGTTATTGAAATGAGACGGTTATTTTTACAATATGGCGAACTAGCGCACTATTTAAACCTAACTTTAACATCTTATGTAAATAATACCTTTATTTTACAATATGACGACTAGTGCGCTAACTTTAATTTGTTACTAACCGCCATTTTAACTTCTTGCGCTAGTTTTAAACTTTTTATCTTTAAGACTTCAGGTTCGAAGGAAAGGAATGAGGTTTCCACCCCGAGGCATCCTAAAACCATTTTACCCTAGGTTATTGTGATAAGGATAATAAATAAAGACACAATTTTACATTTTACAAATGCACACAATGTATGCTGTTTATTATAATTAAATGTACAATTCTTATTACATTAATAAACGTACAATTTTTATTATTATAATCGAAAATACATTATGTTTATTACACTTACATTTACGTATTTATTTATTAGTGAGTGCAGTAGGGCAGTAAGTATTTGCGCACACAAATGCTCGGCTTCAAAGTTACGAACAATAACACGATTTACATTTTGCAGGCAGAGGTTTTTAAAACACGTGGAAATATGCGTGTAAAAATACGTAAGTACATACGATATAGATGTTTAAATATTGCACGGCTTGAAACAGAATACTACGTGAAATGTTTTTGTAAACAGAGAACAACGAAACGAACAGTTTGTGTTTACAAGCGCAGGACAAATACTTAGCATGCAAACGCATTACCGGGTTAAAGTGTGCAGAAATGAGGATACAGCTACTGTTATACTTTTAAGCAGCCGCAGCGGTACTGTACACGTAGCTAGGTAGACCTGACACTTTGCATGCTGCGGTAAATGTATTTTTCTAGTCTGGGTACCTTACTACAGGCACATTTTGTTTTTAAAAAGCGCACGACAGACATTTGAACAGTACATACTAGAAATTTTAACGTTATTTAGAAGGAAAAGACGAAAATGTACTTATTTTTAACATGTACGGACAGAAAAACACGTAAGCCGAGTCTTACTGCGTTAACTACTGGAGACAGATAGCTGAATAACGACTGAACATAGTTCAAAAACTAACGTAAAACGCATACTGAGAAATACACATACACTGTACACTCACTGAAAAACACAACACAGTAAACACGTGAAATATTAAATAGAAACCTTTATTTTATTAGTACATTATGAATTTCATATTTGCAGTTTTGTTTTTAATTTATATGTTTATTGCACAACACAACACATACAATTAGATTTCTTTTTACTGAATTTCAGGATTCCGATCACAAAACTTGCAAACGATTCGAAGCAACCACTTAATTTTACACATAAATATGCAATGTAGACGTCAGGATGTAATTAGACCTTTTCGAAGTCCAGAAATTACATTTTACAAAAACTGTAATATGTATAAAAGTAACCTAAATGAGGGAAAAACAAGTTTACTGAAACATTATTATTAATCGTAGGTTTATATTTTGTAGTACTTATGCTTTTATACGTAGGCGTATTTTACAGTAATGTGAAGCCTATGGAAACAATTACTACTGTTTTAAGAGAGAAGTGGTGTGCAGTAGGCATATTTTGTTGCTAAGTGCATACAATACATGATAATGACCTTAGGGTTTAAGTTTTAATTTAGACAGGGTAAGAGATTTTTCTCGGAAATTAAGACTAACTCAGGGTTATTTTTATAGTGTAGGCTAATACTAACGCCTGGAGTAAGTAGAGTTGTACCTTAAATAGCATGTACATGGTTAATTTTTAATAGTTTTGTTACTAATGTAATTATACCGGTAATATGTGTACTTTTAAGATAACTTTGATTTATTTAAAAACACTGGAACATCTGGACGCGATGTAGGGATATGGAACAATTGCAGTTTTTTTTAAAGGCCCTAGGATTTTATAAAATGCGAGGTTTTTGTGTGAAAAGTAACTGATTTCTATTTTTAGTTAGTTGCCTTAAAGTAGAAGACTTTATAAAAGTGATACTAAAGATAGTTTAGACATAACAGCGTTAAAACGCGTGTAACGAAAAGGGTTATACAATAGTTGTTAACTGCATAAATTATTAAAATTTTGCGTATACATTTGCGTAACGGTTATGAGCATAGTATTGTACAGTAGGTATATACTATCCTAATTGCATACAACACATGACGAATACGTTACGAACCAGGAGTCTTTTATTTTATAGGGTACAGGGTTTGACTCTAATTATTACTACATTTAAAAACTAGCCTAGCTTATGAGATGCGATTAAACGTGACACGATGAGGTGAGTAATGCAGTTTTTGGCAAAAGGCTGTAAGGACGGTAAGGAATTCTCGTAGCCGCAGCCTGAAAGCATTATTATTACAAGTCTGATCACAAAGCGATACCACAACCGTGAATAAGAGATGCAGTGTCTGTTTTTACATGCTGTAATTTCTAGAAACATAAATTAACGAACGTAACAGTAATGACTTTGCAATACACTAACCTTATTGTTTAGTGTAATATGTTAAATTGTCCTGCTATTTACTTGTCACTTTCTTAATGAAGAAGATTGACGTACGCACGTAGTTAAAGATTTATAGAACTCTGGCGTGAATAATTTAGTTTCGTTACAGCAGTTAATTTAATTTTAAGTGACAAAATATCAGGGCTGTCCATGATATGGCCCGCCTCATAATTTAACCCGGCCGGCGAAAATATTTTAATGGTACAAGGCAAACAGATTTATTAAGAATATAAAATTGAGTATCTCTTTTCGGGCTAACAATACACTCTCTATGCTACTAGCAACAGACAAGATGGAAGTGAATAGCAGGGAATAAGTGACGCGCATAAATTAAATTGCCTCGTTTTTGTAAACTGTTAAGTGGTTCAGACTCACAGGATGCTTTTACGATTAAGTTCAAGGAACATATCAAAGCAATCAAAGGTAAAAAAGATAAATTTCCATGTTGTTCAGCACATTTTGGACGGTTCTAGTACTTTTGTGAGCCTTTAGGACACCGTGGATATACTTTTATTGTACTGATAAAGGAAACACATGAACACATTGGACAACATTCTGTTACAACATGAGCTAAATGATACTTATACATTTACCTTAAATCCCATTCTCATTGATTTTATCAATTATTTTATGACAGTTGGTAGGCCTCCTCATGTGTGACCCCCATACATTTTATATATAAAAAACCGACTCATTTTAAGAACACAGTCACATGCACAACCACACTGGAAAAAAACAATACAGCTTGAAACATACCGCACGTAGGAGTAAAGTGCACGGTTACCTTTGTATCTCCTATGATTTGACGTTCTCCGTGCGGTAGGTGAAACTTCTTACGGGATACGGATGTGGTTCTTCTAATCACACATAGTCTTTAGTTTTTGTTTATTTATTTATTTACATTTGAGGTTAAAGTCTACTCTTATCCAGTTAAGCAAACAAAATCATATTCTACCAAAAGAAAAGAAAACAAACGTCGCTTCCCTCCATAAATTTAAACCTCTGTTTTCGGTCACCACACTATATACCACCTCACCTGCACCGCTCTATTACTTCACTGTCAGCGTCAGTCTTCCAGTTCCTTTGTCTGCCCCTAACCGTCTTTCCCGATCAACGATCTCTGTATCCATCGGTTCCCCGAATGGAAGTTGACAGTGAAATTTAAGACGGATCCTCCCAAGCCGCTCGCATCTGACGCCAGCAATTGATATTCCTGTTGTACGAACAATGTTCGGCTACAGTAACAAGTTATTTGGAGTAAGTTAAATAACGTAAGGAGATAAAACTAACACTTCGAATTGGTACAAATTCAAGAAAGAGAAAGCCGTATAAAGCATGAATATACCGAATTGTTATAGTTAAATAAAATTTTATTTAGTGTAAGTAGTACTTCTACTCCCCTTCTGTGTCTTCGTGGCAGGTTATAGCTTAACGTTTGCCATTTATTACTGGTTCGTACGTGCGGTAATGCAATGTATCATATTTTACACTGCCATTCCGTGCATTAGGATTCGATTGTTACAGTGTAAACCAACCAATGCACACACTTCGTTAGAATTACGGTAATGTTGCCATATGTCAATTCCTACAAGTTTCGGACCTCACTGGCCCATTATCAGGGGTGTACAGTGTCATCTCCGGTACGTAGCAGAACTATCGTAAGTTCGTCAATGTATGATTTATAGTAGATGGTATTTGAACTGAAAATTATAAAATTTTTTAAATTATAAAATTTGCAAAATATTTGGTCGTTAAAATTACATATTAAAAGGTGGTTATAAATCATGTTGAAATAAGAGAAGTGTAATACAGTTGTCATAAAATATAAATGTTATAAGATACAGAAAGATAATTGCAGTACGTGCCAGTAATTGGAGCAGCCTGTTGGTTTGAGGGTGTTCACGGCACTAAGGTGCGGAAGGTAGGGTGGAAGATAGACGTACGGATCTAGGTTACATTTTGGCGTGACGTAACACGAAGGTAACATATCAGCTGATACATACTGCATACTAGAGCTGTTAAAAAAGTTAAACGACTCTTACGCAACTCTGCACTCCCTGTTGATGGGCCAGTGATGCTCGAAACGTGTAGAAGTTGACGAATTAGAACATTATTACAATTATAACGAAGTATGTGCATTTGTTGGTTTACATTGTAGCAATGTAATAAATCATCATCATCTTGTATTCTGTCTTATGACAGACCCATAGCGTCTGCTAAAGCGATTTCTCCACACAGTACAAATTGGTGTTTCCAGTGCATTCTCTTTTCCTTAAGGTTATCCATTTGCTGCTTACGTATTCTTCCTTGTCTTACCGCCATTTCTCTTTTTTCTCTTCTTTTCTTTTTCCTGCTTTTTAGAAAGCAGTTCCTACGCAAGATGTGACCAGTCTAGTTAGCCTTCCTTCATTTTATTGTAGGTAGGATGTTTCTCTCCTTAACGCTTTGTAATATTCAATTTGTCACGCTTTTGGTCCAACGCACCTTCCCCTTCCTTCTCCAGCACCACTGTGAAGGTATTTCTGGTCTACTTTTCGAAGTGTCCGAGTAATATATACAGTTATTAAAATGAGAAAAGGAAGTAAACAAATCGGTTACTTATATTTCATATACTATAAGCTTTGTACCCACAATCGATAGCATGATATAACGTATTCAAGTAGAGGGCCTATTAATGTTAACTAAAAGCATTCGGAAGACTTAGCAACAGAGAAGAACTACAAGAGAACAGTACCTCTGCTGTGGTGCACCACAGTAGTATGCTCTGACTGAATACATTTTTGGGAGGATACCCCTCAAATGTGTACTCGATATGTGATAAAATTTATGCTCGTATTTCTATTTTACGTCCCTTAAATTGTTAAATAAGCCGTAACACTTCCTCCACACTATTAAAGTCGCCCTGAGTACTTTTATATGAGGGTGTAACAGATATACGTAACTCAGCAATGGCCCGCCCGAATCAAGTGATGCACTGATTAGCAGGTCCCTCTTGAGCTCGCTGTGAGATGTGATGGTCCCTTGGAGAGTATGCGTCCCACACGAAAGTTATGTATGGTCGGTTATCTTGTTTTCGGGGTGAAGATGGCTTCGGCTTCTTGCCTCTTACAGACGAGGTGTCTCGTCCTGCTGCCTGGAGCAGTACACTGTCTACAGTGTTTCCGATCTTTTCCGAACAAAATTAGATTGGCTCTATAACTCGTTTACAGCCGGTCCGCACTTTCACCGACATTGCCTTTCCGCCCTGTTCGTTTAGCACACTAGACATGTGGCTCCCAGAAACCTCCTGCAGTTAGACTTTAACACTGTTGATGTAGCAGATGCCTTCCTTTTTGGGTAAAAAGTAATTGGTTTACAACTACCAGCTTCCTGGCTGTTAGTAATCTCGGACAGTACGAGCAGTCCTTCCTTGTTCAGTCCACCTGTTCTGCTTGTATTTGTCAACTGTGGACTTGGGTCCGACGAATTTGCATGCAGTGTCCACTGGGATCTTCAGTGGATACAGGCGTCATGACTTAGATAAGGGCGCGGCCTACTAGTTGGTTACTTTGTTTTCTGGGCGAGCGGATCCGGGGATTACAACTTGTAACTTTTGATGGAGAGAATGTTGGAATTGAATAGTAGTAGTTAATTATAAAACTGGACAATTAAATCGAACCCTGGTAGAGCTGCCTCAGCGAGGGCAGTAGTCGGCATTGTAGCAGAACCCAGTCTGAAAATGACTTGATAGCAATAATGAAATGAAATGTGATAAGGGTTTATTGCTGGGGATTTTATATCAACAACCAGCCGACGTTTCACTGTTTTCTGGGGGTTTCTCTATTACAAATATTGTTCTTTTCCTGAGAAGCTCAGTCCGGGTGGAAGGTTGCATACCAGTACTCCTGTAAGGACAAATGCATGTCAGCGTCCTGCTTTTAAGTTATTTCCCGTAAAGGAAAACTATAGAAACTTTAAGATTCAGATATATGAGATGAATAGAGTTTTTAGTTTTTTTCCTGATACAGTATCTGTATGGATGTGAAACGTGGACTTTCACGTTGAGGGAGGAACACAGGCTGAACTTGTTGGCGAATAGGTTGTTGAGGAAGATATGTGGAACTACGAGGGACTAGGTAGCAGAGGGGAGTGGAGAAGACTACATAACCAGGAGGTTTATGGTTTGTGCTCCTCACCAAGTACTATTCGGGTGATTAAATATAGAAGAATAAGATGGCCGGGGCATGTGGCACGTATGGGGACGGGAAACGTGAGTGAAAGAGTACAGATGGGAGACCTAGGCATAGGCGGGTGGGTAATATTAAAATGTATCATCAAGAAGTGGGATGGGGTGGCATGGACTGGATTGATCTGGCTGGGAATAGAGACAGGTGGCTGGCGCTTATGAACATAGTAATGGACCTTCAGATTCCATACAATGCGGCGAATTTCTTGACTAGCTGAGAACCGGTTAGCTTCCTATGAAAGACTCTGCTCCATGGGGTTAGTTAAAGGTACACTACAGTCTGTTTACTGGTTGTGCCATCTGGGAGTAAACTCCAGTTACAAAATAGGTAAAAAATCAAACCCCCCAAGTACGCATAAGGAAAATTTAAAATGATCTCCATCCAAAAACTCTTTTAATACACACTGAGGTGTCCCGATACAACAGTCGACAGTACAGCGTGCTACTTGTGTGTCAGAAATAGTAGCTCTTGGAAAAATTCTACTGCAAGTTCTTCGTACACCCCTTTCTTTGTGATTGCAACAATGTATTGTACTCGTATTCCTTTAGACTACCATCGACATTACATATTAGCAATTGACATCGTCTTTAAATAAAACCCTTCTCACTCTCTGCCTACCGTTACCAGAATGTTGGTGTTCTTAAACACTTTTATTACAGTCACGTCTCTGCTGTCCCTTGTAAATGTGTGCCGCTTTGTTACAGTTTTGTTGTTACTTTAATTCAGTATTAATTTGTTTTTTTAATGTTACTTATTATTTGTATATGTAATTGTGAAGCGTGTTTCTTATAATTTATAATTCCTTGCTTTTATTTACTTCGTTTAGAATATGTGTATTAAATGTAGGCCTGCTGGGTTAGTACCTTAACCAATATTTTATTTCTAATGAGACGGCAGGTAGTGTTGTACGAAGGAAGTATAATTTAATTCACTAACTTTAGTTGTAGTTTTTTTTATATAACTTTAGTTGTAACGACATATACTTAAGTATATAACATTTTCAATAAGTTCATACTGAACAAAAATTACACAACGAAATTTTTATTTTAAAAATAAACGAGGATGACAAAACACAATTTGTAACTTGACTGAATTGTGAGGTTGTATGTATAAATACCGCATTGTAAAATATTAAATTTGTGCTTAAGGAATGTGTGGACTATGGACAGCTTCATGATCACATTATAGATTGGAACATGTGGCTTTGTAACGTAAACTGAATGAAAGTCTTATTTTATGTGGTGTAGAATAGACGTTGTTGAACACTGGTTGTAAAGATAGTAGAAGAAAAGTGAAGTTGAAGCCTGCAACTTGACGCAAAGAACCGAATTTCTAAAATGTCATATTCTAAAAGCACCATATTCCTTACATAACCTTTAAATATATCTGTGAGTCGCTATGGGTCTGAAGAAATAGAATTATGTGTATTTCAGTATTCGTTTTCTTTTAAAAATTCATCTAGAGAGACTGAGATTGTATTTTTCTAAAAGAGCTCGCAGTAACAAACTTTCTGAACCTACACACTGCAGGTTTCTTTTTGTCAATCGTCACTTTCTCTTGTGTTCACTGGTAACATCAGAGAGCGGTCCGTCACCTTCCGCAAGCCCGGGCGCCCCGACGCTCTGACCGGAAGTAATCATTCAGGGGCCGCTGTCGGAAGCACCAGTAACAGTCGAGGGCCTCTCCACCCGCAACAAGGTTCCGCCCCTCCCTGGCGAACTCACGGCGACAAAAACGAACTAATTTTCTCAGGTAAGCCGCTCTGATTCAATTCTTCCAGTCACTATTCTTTACTTTGATATTAGGACGCGTATTTTTCAGAGTCTTCTTCGTTTCCGGAACAGTTCTTGTTATTTGAAGTTACTCACCGAGTCGCGTCCTTAGAGGAAGGAAAGGAGACTGGATACAGTACGACATCCCTGTTGCAAACCGTATTACGAGTAAAGGTACGTATTTATTCTTCACAGGTTTCACAAAATTTTTGTCCTTTATAGAAGTTCTACATTGGACAATGTCCACTGTCCAAAACGCTATTGACAGAGACGTGCACGAATTTTCAGGCCTTCGTTCCATACTCTTCGTCACTTGATTTGTTGGATTTATATTAATGTTGAACTGATAAAGGTAGTTTTCCCCTGTGGTATACGCCATTTCATAAAGGCGTGTGGCGGCAGTAGACGTAGATCTCCATGTTTTCCTGACCTTCAGAATAGATGGTTGTGAGAGATAATCTCCTCCTCCGACGACTTTATTCCTGGTACCCATTAGTTTAGGAAGGTGGATTTAACCCTTTAAACCCCTAATTAAATCCCATCTGCTATTTGCTGGCATTATTAGGAGCTCACCATTTTCTCTACGTTAGCAGGATAAGGGTTAAAATATTAACCTTTAGGCTACTAATGTCATATATATATGGAGCACCCATTCTTGATATTTCTAGATCACACACAACGACGCAGCACAGTCGGTAGGACTCGTCTGGACGAGAGATCAGCTCGTCGCAGAG